>ERZ808292.325-NODE-325-length-11850-cov-7.062399_pt1 | contig 11850 bp, 10 predicted proteins | sample MGYA00521275_ERZ808292 | MGnify/ENA primary metagenome ERZ808292 (study PRJEB31516, sample SAMN03275613) | gut metagenome | biome: mammalia-associated habitat; material: feces | host: Papio cynocephalus | place: Kenya | collected 2012-07-26 ... | reverse complement strand
TTTTTGCATTATTAAGAAGAGTATCAGAATAATATGATTTGTCATTGATATCTGGCTCTACAAGATAATTAGCATCGGTAATATGCCCAATTTTTAATGCTCTACCTAGATAATAAGGTTTGAAATAACTATGGTACATATCATATAAATCTCGATTATATTCAATACCATAATCATCTAATGCGTCATAGAAATCTATATTTTTGCTAAAATCATCATCTTCAGGTAAAACACCGCCAGAACCTACTGAGTCTCCGCCAGTACCATAAATCCAGTCAATGGAATGCCAGCCAAACACATTTACTTTTGATGTTTCTTCTCTATTTAATGGGAGAGTATTGTTGTCATTTTTTAAAAGTACACTACCCTCTTCCATAATAGTAGCGGACATCTTTTGTCCTTCAACAGATGTTTGTGCTAATTTTGTTTCGTCAACAATTGGTTGAACAAGTAAACTATTTATTTCTGGTTCATAAAAGAATGCGATTTTTGTTCCAACAGCAAGTATTGCAACCATAGCAATGCTTGCGGCATATTTAATTGTTAGCGATGTAAAACCTTTTTTCTTTACAATGCTATGAAATTTATCTTTAAAATTCATGAAATATCTCCTTGATTATTATTCTTCTATAAATTCTATTTTATTAGTTTGGCCATAAGAAAGTAATACATTTCCATCAGAAGAAGTTATCTTGTAATCTGCTCTAGTTGCAGTTTTTGGATAGTAAACTTTGACTTTGTTACTAGTATCAAAGTGCGCAATAGTGTATGATCCACCAGAAACTGTAACTTTGCTTGTGTCCGCTATATAGATAGCAGCATTTGGATTATGAATATTAATACCAGTTAATCCAGTAGCTGATTTAACGATAACAGTACCAAATAATTCTAGTTTTCCTTCACCATTTACATTAATTGCATCACTATTAGTTCCAGTGACATTTAAAGTACTTCCGTTTTCCACTAATAAATTAGTTGTTGAAATGGAACCATTTACTGTTAATGTACCTTCATTAATTATATCAATGTTTTTTATTGAAAGAGCGTTATTGACAATATAATCTGCACCATCTATAACTAATGTGCTTGTTGCTAATTTTGTTGTTTCAATGTTAGCAGATTTACCTTTTAAAGTTAATGCCTTAGCAGTCACACTAGTTTTACTTACTTTAAAAATGGCATTTTCAATAACTAAACTATTAAAATTAGGAGCGTAGTCTTCACGTGTTAGTTCCAATGTAGCATTACCAATGATTTTTAAAGAAGGTAGTGCATTACTATTAAGCATAGTAAGGTTAGGGGCGGTATAATCTTCATTAAGTGTGAAAATATAAGTGCCATTTAAATATTCGCCAGTGATTTTGTTTCCAACAGCATTTGCAACTCTCCAGTGAACATCAACATTATTGCAATCAGTCCAATTAAATGTAAGAGTATCAGCACTTATTTCTTTCGTAAATACAATTTTACTATATTCCTTGTGTGTGAAATAAGCTACACCTGCTTTACCATTGTTATATTTATATTCACTACCATCTTCAGCTTTTTGCACGTAACTATAGTTGCTCGCATTAAGAATAGGAAGTGTAACTTCTTTATCATCGATAATAGCGGTTCCGGTTTCTTGATATGTTGGTTCTTTAATAATAAGATATCCATTTGTTTGATAATCTTTAAGAGTTTTTGCTCCAGCACCATAACAATAAAGTGATTTTGCAAGTGTTTTCATTGCTTCATTATCACTTTTTTGCATACGAGCGGCGTAATCGTTAATAGAATATTTAAGTGTTTGAGTATTATCGCCATCTTTTAATGTAACAATATATTGCTTACTAAAATCAAGAGCGTAAATACCAGTAAGTGCATAAGTATAAATACCTGTCTCATCATCATAAACAATTTCCGAAGTTACATCGTTTTCTTCAATACTAATAGTAGCGGTATCACTTGCCTTTTTAAATCCAAAATTAATAGATGGAAGTGAATCAAATTTTACAGTAGCACTATAAATTTGAGTATCATCCGCAAACTTGTTAGATAAACTCATTTTATCTTCATTTGCATAAGTTGTGCCTGGTGTAGCACTAACTTCTCCACCATTTAAGTATGCGCTTGCGGCTTCTCCATAATAAACAAGATCTTTAGCAACTCTTTTATATGCTTCTGAGTATGATCCGTTAATAATCTCATTAAGATATGAAAGAACGCTATAATTAGATCCCACTAATTGGTCATTTACTTTAATAGAGAAACTAGCGTCTAGATATTGTGGAGTAACTTCGTCGTAAACGAATTCCCATTTATCATCTACTTTGTTACCTTCAACGATTTTGTTATTTAGAAGACCAGTTTCACTTTCAAAAGTTGCAGTAGCTTTTGCAATAGAAGAATCAAGAGTAACATAATATTTTACGACTATGCTATCTGTTAACACTACTTGAAAGTCACCATTGTTGGTGCTTTTTCTTTGCATGTGTAGAGTTGGTAATGCTACTTCGTTATTATCAACGCTAACGGTTTTCTTTTGTGTACTTGTGTCAGATACAATTGTTGCACCAAGTGCAATATTGGATATCAACATTAATGCAACTAAAAATTTGTTTTTTAAAGTTTTCATTTGTTTTCCTCCTAGTTATTCTAATTAAAGACTTTCATCTACTCCGCTAAAGACGTCTGTTTCGCCAAAGAAAGTATTATCTTTGTTATCGTCTCCACCAGAACTTGTCATAATTACATCGTCCATGTGAATTGAAACTATTTCTATTTCACATCGAGTATAAGTTTTCTTTTCCATTTTTGTATTCCTTCCTTTGAAAAGTATTTTTAGGGCGTAGTTACCCCTTTTTTGTATTTTTATTAAAACGCTTTCATTTGTCAACACGCGTGTCGCAGATGGTTGTAGCATCATCGAATTTGGTTAGAAAAAATGCAAATTTTAATGTTATTAAGCGCTAACAAGATGTCTAAACTAAAAAAACGGAATGGTTAATACATCCCGTCTCAAAGTGATAAAAAACTTAATAAAATTTTATCTAAAGATAACAATGCTTAATTGGAATATGTCTTTGTTAGTATCTACACGCATTACTCCATCGTAGCGTGAAACAATTTCTCTTATGCTTTTTAAACCATAGCCATGATAAGAAGTGTCACCTTTAGTTGTTATCGGTAACCCATCTTCCATTTTTAAAGAATCCCCAATAAAATAATTATCTTCACGAATGAGAATAGTATTTTGTTTTTCTTCGACAACAAAATTAATACAACGTTTGGTTTTATCTTTTATTATATCTACAGCCTCAACGGCATTATCAAGAATATTTCCTAGTAATGCGTACAAGTCGCCTTCTTTCATAAAATCAAGAATTTTACCATTAACAATACAAGTGAAGTCGATTCCTTTTTCTCTACAACTTAGGCTTTTTTCCGTTAGAATAATATCAATAGTTTTGTTACCGGTAGAAATTTCTGCATCATAGAATGAAATGAGTTGTTGCATTTCATCAATTGTTTCCTTGTCTACGCTTCTAGCTCCACCTAAATCTCGAATTTTATGACGAAAATCATGACATTTGATATTAATTAAGTCAATTGTTTCTTTGCGTATTTGGAAGTGTTTTTGTTGTTCTTCATAAAGCCTTGAAATAAATTCCATTTCATGCTCAATATCTTTACTTTTTATCATGCTTGTTTGTAAGCATAAAAGCGTAATACAAAGAAGCATGCTAATTACATAGTAAATAACTTGTACAAAATTAGAAACATTCTTTTCAAATCTAAACATATCGGAAATTATTATATCTGCGACAAGCGCAAATCCGGTAAATCCAATAACAACAGGGCTTTTAAAAGATAAATTTCCTTCTTTACCGATGCGTGGCTTTAAAATTGTTTGCATAGCAATTAAAACAACAACAAAATAAATAGAGGCATAAACAACAAAACTAAAAGCAGTCATTCCACCTATGTTTCTAAGAGAAATTTGCGTATTTTCATAAGCAAGACTAATAAATGCATTGGAATCAAATAATGTTACATTAACAAGAGAAAATAGCAAAAATGCAATATGTTGCACAGTATATGCGGCAATACCACAAAATAAGATGTTAATAAAATTCACCTTATAACACATAATAAGACCAATTATTGTGACAATAAAAAATGAAATGAACATTATTGATGAAGAAAACCAGGTATTAACTAATTTAGATGGATAAAATACCGCGATAGCGTAACATAACAAAATTGCAATTGGAGCAAGATAGTGGATACCTTTTCTTTTTGGATAATGAGATGTAAGCACTAATTCGGCAATAATAAGTTCTGTCATAAAAATTATTTTATAAAGGGATAACCAACTCATTATTTAATCACCTCAAATTTTATAACTTCCAAAAGAAATATATTCGGCGATTGCAGACAAAAACTCATTACGACGTCTTCTTGAGATTTTTATTTTATCGTTTCCAACAAAACAATCTTCCTTATTTATCTTGGTAACAAATCTTAAATTAATAAGATAACTTTGATCACACATAAAAAATCCATAGGGACTGAGCTTTTCACACACTGTTTTCATAGATCCATCTCTTGTGACAAAATCACCATCCGTAGTGTGATATGTAATGCGATGGTTATATACTTCCACATACTTAATTTCTGAAGCATTAATAATTTTTTCAAAGCATCCACTATGATTTTCTTCTCGGATTGTTAATATTATTTTTTGATCAGATATATTTTTTATTCTATTAATGGCTCGATCTATTTTTAATACAAAATTATCGTAATCAATAGGCTTAACCATAAAGTTAAATGCTTGAACTTCATAACTTTCAAGAGCGTATTGTGAAAGATTTGTTACAAAGAATAGAAGTGCTTGATCATCTTTTTTACGAATGATTTTTGCTGCTTCCATACCGTTTGTACCAGGCATTTCAATATCAAGAAATATCATTTGATAACACCCAGGGTTAAATATTTTTAAAAATTCATCAGCAGTGGGAAAGTGTTTGGTTTCTATTGCTAAGCCATTATCAATTTTATAGCGTGTGATAAAAGCTTGCAATTCACTTGCACAATCAATGTCATCTTCGATAATGGCTATTTTAATCATACATACTCCCCCGCTTACTTATTTTTTTTATTTTAGCATATTTTTTTAAGAGTGTTAGTAATTTTATTGCCATTACACTATGTTAAATTTTGCCTTTTTTATTTTTGTTAAGTAAACGAAAAAATTAAATATGAATATTCATATTTATATGCAAAATTATGTCAAAACATAAAAAACAGCGGATATATAAAAAATAAAAAATTATTTTTGTTTTATTGCTTTAATGCTTGAATTTTGAGTTCATTAATCTAGATTATTAACTTCTTGGTATTGATATTGAAGACGATACAGATTGTAATAATATCCATGATTTTTGAGTAATGTTTGATGATTACCTTGTTCCACAATTTTACCATTTTGTAAGCAAATAATATTATCAGCATGTTGAATTGTAGATAATCGGTGAGCAACAATTAACATTGTGCCAATATTCATCATTTTTAATAAAGAATCTTGAATGATTTTTTCAGTTTCAGTATCAATATTAGCGGTAGCTTCATCTAATATTAATATTTGTGGCTTATGTACGACTGTACGAGCAAAACTTAACAATTGTCTTTGTCCACTAGAGAAGTTACTTCCACCTTCATTTACTTCGGTATCTAAGCCTAATTCTTGTTTGTTAATAAATGAATCAGCGTTAACATATTTACAAGCTTCAATAATTGCTTCATCACTGATCTCATCATCTCTTAAACTAATGTTAGATTTAATAGTTCCAGAAAATAAGAAGACATCTTGAAGCATTTGCCCAATGCCTTTCCTTAGTGATTTAATCTTAATATCTTTGATATCATGTCCATCGATTAAGATTTGTCCCTTTTGAATATCATAATTTCTTACAATTAATTGTAAAATAGTAGTTTTTCCCGCTCCAGTAGCGCCTACAAAAGCAACAACTTGTTTTGGAAGGATATGGAAAGAAACATCTTTTAGTACCCATTCATTTTCTTTATAAGCAAACCAAACATTTTTAAATTCAATATCACCATTAAAATGCTCAATTTCAATAGCGTCTTCTTTATCCATAAAATTTGGCTTAGTTTCTAATAAGTTATATAGTCTTTCACAAGAAGTAAATGCTTTTTGTAGGGCATTTAGTTGATCAGCAAGGTTTTGAATTGGATTAAAGAATTTACTTACTAATGAGTAGAATATTTGAATAACACCAATCGTGGATAAACCAATAAAACTTAAAGATACAACGCCATATTCTAAACAGAAATAAACGCCAAATCCTAACACTAACGCTAAAGCAACATAATAAACTAAAGTGACAAAAGGGCGATAAGCCGCGAATATCTTAATATCTGTTTTTCGATGCTTAATAATTTCATCATTTAATCGTTCAAATTCCGTTTCTTTTTGCTCTTCTTGATTAAATATTTGGGTAATTTTCATACCCGCAATATTCTCATTTAAGAAAGCATTCATTACAGAAAATGAATGTCTTACTTTACGATAATTCGCTCTTGATTTGTTTCTAAATATCCAGCTAGAAATTAATATAATTGGCATAAATGCCACTAAGATTAAAGATACACGCCAGTCAATAGCAAACATTACCACAGTTACACCTACTAGGGTTAAAATGTTTTTAATTAAATTAACAATTGTATTAGTAAATAAATCTGACAATTGGTTAGTATCAGAAGCAACACGTGTTACTAAACTACCAACCGGGATATCATTAATTTGGGCAATAGACATATTATCAATATGTTCAAAGACAATCATACGCATGTTATAAATAATTTCTTGTCCAATGCGCTGAAGGGCCATTGTGGTAATATAAACAAATATATTATTCATAACTGTGACTATTAAAGCTGTAATACAAAGCGCAAATGTCATATACATATCACTTAGTTTTAATAAATCAGGAGTATCAATGAATTTTTCAGCAATTACACCAAGTTGAGAAGTAATAGTGCCAGGCAAAACAGAAGAAGCTAAATCTAAAGCAATCATTAATAACATTAATAATAAGACACCCACTAGTTTCCAAGCATAAGGTTTAACATATGGCCAAGTCTTTTTAATAATCTCTAAATCTGACATTTTGCGGTCGTTTTTTTCATAAATGTGTGCCATATTATTTTTCCTCCATTTCTTTTTCTAAAAGTTGGAGTTCAACCATTCTTGCGTATATTTTAGATTTTGCTAAACATTCTTCATGTGTTCCGAAAGCATCAACTTGTCCATCACGTAAAACTAATATTTTATCTAAGTGTTGAACAGTAGAAACTCTTGAAGCAATGATAAGAGTTGTTTTGCCTTTTCTAATATTTTTAATATTTGATAATATTGTTTCTTCCGTTTTAATGTCAACTGCACTGACGGAGTCATCAAGAATTAATATTTTAGGATCTTTTACAATTGCACGTGATATGGAAATTCTTTGTTTTTGTCCGCCCGAAAGAGAAACACCTTTTTCACCAATTAGTGTTTCGTATTTATCTTTAAATTCTTCAATGTTATCATCGACTGACGAGAATTTAGCGGCTTCTTTAATTTCAGTAATTGACATATTTTCATTGGAAAATGCAATATTATTTTTAATAGTATCGGAAAATAGGAAGTTATCTTGAGGACAATAACCAATATTTTCTCTAATCTCTTTTATTGGTAAATGCATGATATCAATGTCATCAATAAATAATGTACCTTCATCAACATTATATAATCTAAATAACATATTAACTAATGTGGATTTACCTGATCCTATTTTACCCACTATACCAACAGTTTCTCCAGCATTAATTTTAAGAGAAATATCTTTTAAGATTAAGGTATTAGGATCATCAGGATAAGCAAAGTTAAAATGTTTAAACTCAATTTTACCTTGATAATTAGTATGAGTTATTACATCTAAATCTTTAATTTCAATTTTTTCATCTAATAATGTAGAAATACGCTTAAGTGATGCTTTAGCGCGTGCGATTAAGTTAATTGTTCCCGCTAGAGCAAATACTGGCCAAATGATTGTATCAGCCAAGCCAATAAATGTAATTAATTGGCCTACGGAAATACCTACTTTAGGATCTCCGCCACTTTTAATATGAAGATAAACTAAATAAGATCCACCAAGTAATATTAAACCAAAGACAAAATAAATTAATATTTCAAATACTACATCTAAAATAGCGCTTGTTTTAGCAAATTCAATATTTGTATCTTGATTGCTTTTAGCAACTTTAGAAAATTGTTTTAATTCTTTTCTTTCTTTTACGAATGCTTTGATAACACGAATTCCAGTAAAGTTTTCTTGTGCAAAATCAGATAAATCTTCAAATGCTTTTTGTCTTTTGCCCCATTTTGCTTCCATAATTCGGTCAATAGTAATAGCAAAGACACATAGAATGACTAAAGGTATAAGCAAGATAAGTGTTAATACCCAATCAATTAAAAACATTCCAACAAGAGAGATAATTAATAAGAATATACCATCCACTAATTGGACAATACCAAAGCCAAATGCTTCTTCAATAGTTTCTAAGTCATTAGAAAAATATGATAAAATTGCACCTGTTTTATTTGCTTTATAATATCTTTGCGATAGTTCTTCACATTTTTCAAACATATCTTTTCTTAAATCAGCTTGAACTTTAACTGATTCGCCGAATATCAATATTCTCCAGCAATATCTTCCAATAAACATACCTATGCCGATTAAGGAAATCAACAAAATATCTTTAATTAAATTTGCATAGTTACTTTCAATACCAAATATAGTTCCAGCGAGATTCTTATCAATAACATTATCAGCGATGTTACCGCTAAGTTTAGGAATAAATACTTGTATAACGTCGACAAAAATTAAAAATAATATGCCAAAGAAGAAGTACCAAAAATACTTTTTATAAAATTTATTAACATGTTTTCCGAATACCATTATTTTTGACCTCCTTATTTATATTCTTTTTAATATTAAAACTAATATACTCTTAAAATGGTTATTTTGAAAGAAAAAGATTAATTTACTAATAATTGTTGTAGATGAAAAATAAAACATTGATAAATAATGGTAAATATGTTACACTAAAATCGGAAATGGTGATACAAAATGAAAAAAGAATATATATCTTCTATTGAAAATATTATGCAAAAAAATGATGGCAAAATAACTAGAAAAGAAGCAATTGCAAATAAAATACCATCTGTTTCATTTTCAAGATATGTGAATGAAAATGAATTGATACGAATAGCGCCAGGAGTGTATATGAAAAAATGTTCGATAATTGATGAGCTATTTTGTCTTCAAGAGCGTTACCCAAAAATTATTTATTCTGGTATTACTGCTTTGTACCTACATAATTTAACTGATAGAATTCCAGACATAATCGAATTTACTATGCCCAAAGGATATCGAGTAAGAAAGAAATCTATTGTTGAACCAATAAAAGCTCATATTGAAAATAATGAATCAATTTGCTTTTTTGGAAATACAACTATTGAAACAAATTTTGGAAATAAAGTAACTGCTTTTTCTAAAGAAAAATTGATTGTAGAAATAATAAGAAAACGATCTGATTATGATAGCGAAATATTTATTAAAGCAATCAAAAGTTTTCTAAAAAGAAAAGATAAAGATATGAATTTTCTATTTGAATATGCAAGATTAAGAAAAATCGAGAAGAAAGTTTTTGAAATATTGGAGATAGCAAATTATGAAAATTAACAAAGATTCATTAGCGGCACGAATTAATAGAATTTCAAAAGAAAAAGGAATAAATGCAAATGTTCTCTATTCAAGGTATTTTTTTGATTGCTTTCTTATGCGACTTGCAAAATCAAAATATGCAGATAAGTTTATTTTAAAAGGAGGACTTTATTTATCATCTATTTTAGGAATTGAGAACAGATCTACAATGGACATAGATTTCTTGATACAAAAAATCAAAATGGAACATGATAACATTGTGCTGATTGTAAAAGAGATATGTAATCAATCATTAGATGATAATGTTAACTTTAAATATATTGGAGACTCAAAAATAAAAAAAGACGATATTTATGGCGGATTTAGTATTGCTTTAGAAGGAAACTTAGAAAACGTAAGGCAACGCTTTGATATTGATCTTGCTACAGGTGACGTTATTTATCCAAAAGAATGCAACTATGAATATGGTTGTATAATAACAAATGAAACAATTAATTTAAAAAGTTATTCTATCGAAAGTATCATTGCTGAAAAAATGCAAACTTTTTTAGTAAAAGGTGTATTAAACAGCAGATCTAAAGATTTTTATGATTTATATATTTTAGAAAAAATGTATTTCAACAGTAATAATATTAACGCAATCAAAAAAGCATTCTATATGACTTGCAAAAATAGAAACTGCAAAATATCTAAAGAAGAAGCATGTGATATGGTAAAATCAGTAAAAGCAAATATTATTCAACAAAACAGGTGGGATTCTTATTCAAAAAGTACAAAATACGCAAGTGGTATATTATTTGATGATGTCTTAGAAGCTATAAGAAGATTAGTTAATGCATTATTTTTATAAATTAAATCATTATATGTATAACTTGTATTTTTGCTACATTAAAAATTAATTAAATAGGTGGAGGGGAAATTATGTTAACAAAAGTTAGATTTAAAAATTTTAAATCATTCGTTAATGAAGTAGTTATAAATCTAGAACCAACTAAATCAGAAATTTTAAAAGACACTAATATATATAATGATGTTTTAAAAGGATGCTGTTTTTATGGATCTAATGCGTCTGGTAAAACAAATGCATTGAATGCAATTACTTTATTATTGGACATGTTGTTTAAAAATATAGTAAATAATGTGCAACTTATTACAATTTTTAACAATGAACCATATATGTATTTTGAATATACCTTCTTAATTGATAATAAAGAAATAGTGTATTATTTTGAAATTTCTAGGGAATGGAAGATTTTAAAAGAAGCATTAACTATAGATGGAATTAATAAAATGTGTAGATTAGTTAATTCATGCGAATCATTTATCACAGATAAAAAAGACTATGGTAAAGATGATGTAAATGAAAATATATTATTTTTGCGTACGATTTATTTTAATACTGGATTCAGTGGTTATGAAGAATTAATACATTGGTTTGATTTTTAAAAAAAATCTATGTATATAAATTTGGCTAAAGGAAAAATTGTTAATCCTAGAGAAGATAATGACAACATTAAAGCATATTTAGAAAATTATTTAAATAAATACGGAACTGACGATATCAATTCATTCTTTATCGAATTTAATTTTCCTTATAGCATTGATTACATCAAAACACAAATGCTAGAGAGCACAATATTTTCTACTTTTGACACTAGATTAAAATTTATTAGAAAAAATATGGTAGATATCCCATATTTTATGGAATCAGCGGGCAATATTATTTTACTTAATATTTTGCCGTCTATTTTAACAATTGTAAAAACAGGTGGAATATTAGCTATAGATGAATTCAGTAGTGGACTTCATAATAAACTTGAAGAATTACTAATTGAATATGTATTTAAACATTCGAAAAATTGTCAATTGTTTTTTGTCTCACACTCTACAAATTTGCTGAAAACTAGTTTATTAAGACCAGATCAAATTTATTCTGTGGATTTTGATGAATGTGGAAGTTTTTTAAGAAAATTTTCTGATGAAAAACCACGTGAATCACAAAACCTAGAAAAGATGTGTTAATGGTAAATTAAAAGTAATCAAAAAGGCTCGTTAAAAAATAAGCAAAAAT
>ERZ808292.320-NODE-320-length-12074-cov-3.920459_pt1 | contig 12074 bp, 14 predicted proteins | sample MGYA00521275_ERZ808292 | MGnify/ENA primary metagenome ERZ808292 (study PRJEB31516, sample SAMN03275613) | gut metagenome | biome: mammalia-associated habitat; material: feces | host: Papio cynocephalus | place: Kenya | collected 2012-07-26 ... | reverse complement strand
ACCTGCGCCGCAACCTGTATGACGTGAAACTTGACATCAACGACCTTAACTGGATGGCTCCTACGCTGTTTATCGACGCGCTTAACGGCAAGTACAACAACGACACGCGATGGATAAGTCGTGAGGATTTTTTCCGCTTGCGCGACACCGACCCGTATGTGGCGGTAGTGTGGTCGTTTGGCAATAACTTGCGCGACTATCTCTATTCGCAGGAGATAGAGCCGCTGAAGAAGGCTATACACTATGCCATCTTCTTCTCCGACTATTCGCTTGGCAAGGCGTTAGGCCATGACCTGTCGTTCATAGACCCTATCAAGGATGTGCAGCGCAGATATGTTGCCGTGAAGCGGTATTTCAGCCAGTACGGGCATTTCCAGCAACAATCACTTGAGGGGGGGGGTACGATGCAAGTCGAACACTATGCTCGGACAGCAAGACTCAACTCTATTCGGGGGGGGCAAAGTACAGCTCCAGTCATGGTGCATGGGCGGACAGAGACTCCGCGACTTCAGAGTGCCGAAGCAGTATGCCGGCTCAACACCAACCTCCAGTCATTCGGGGGGGGCAAGCGCGTCAGTCAGATTGGAAGCGACAGAAAGAAGGCTCAATATCTCTCGGAATATCACCCTCTCGAAAGGTCAATGGGGGGGGGTGCTCAACCGACAAAACAAGCGGCCCTCGGAACTGCAACACACGGAATGTATCAACCGGGTGTCTGCAATCAAAAAAAAAATATGCAAGCGACCTTGGGAAGCCGAGCACCGAGAGCGAGCCAACAGCATTGCACAGGCTTCAGTATCGGGAGCGTCAGCACAGTCTGCCAACCATCAGGGGGGCAGAATTTGCCCATCACAAGCAGTGTGCTTGACTATGCCGAGGTGGAGATACCCAAGGACAGCGTGATATATTGCGACATTCCCTACGAGGGAACAAACGTATATAACGGTGCAGAGCATTTCGACTATGAGCGTTTCTACGAATGGGCGGAGCGGCAGACTGAGCCGGTCTTCATATCTTCCTACCAGATGCCGCCAGACCGCTTCGACTGCATACAGGAATGGTCGCATCGCTCCACACTCAACGACCGTGTGAACAATGCCGTAACGGAGCGCATCTTTGTGCCACGGCACCAGGCGGAACGAGGGAACATCGTGAAGCAACTGTCGCTGGATTTGTTCAGCGAATAATATAAGGAACAACAAATGACACGAATATCACGAACAAAAACGACAACATCGGAAGAAACTGAAGAAACGGAAAGTTATCAACATCGGAAAAACTGAATAAACGAAAAGTTATAAACATCGGAAGAAACGGAAGAAACGGAAAGCATGATAAAAACTTCCGTCAATTCCGTCAATTCCGATGTTCTAAAATCATTCGTGCCATTCGTGATATTTGTTGTTCCACTACATAAACACAAAACATTTAGATGACTATGCAACAACCCCATCAAATCTACCTCACGCGCTTTCAGCAGCAGTCCCTGTACATGTGTGCCAAGGACGAGCGCGACATTGCGGCCCGTCGTGTGGGCAAGACCGACGGACTGGTGGCTCCGTATGTGTGGATGTGTTCCAACTCCATGCCGGGTATGCTGGGCGCATGGCTGGCTGTGAGCCGTCAGCAGGGATATAGCAAGACCATACCGGGCACGATGGCTGCCATGGAGCGTATGTTTGGCTTTACCATCGGCATACACATGGGTTGGGGGCGACCGCCTAAACATGCCCGGCCGAGCATCTTCAAGCCAAAGAACTACGATAATATCATTTGGTTTGCCAACGGCGCACAATGGGCGATGATTTCGCTGGCGCAGACTGCCTCTGCCAACTCCTACACCTTCTCGGCCGCCGTGGGCGACGAGTGCCGTTTCTTCCCCAAGAAGAAGATTGACGAGGAGTTTACGCCTGCCCTTTCGGGTCAGACCCACCCCACGGGCGACATCAATTTTACCGACTACAATCCGCTCTACAAATCCACCCGCTACGTCAGCGATGCCTCCCTCACCGCCAAGGGCAGTTGGCTGGAGAAAGAGGAAGAGAAGCTCGACCTTGAGATAGAGGCAGGGCAATTCAAGGGCAAGACCTACCGATGGGTGCAGGAGCAGTTGGAGGACTATGCCGACAAGGTGATACGCTACAACGACCTGCTCTATAATGCCAAGAAATCGGGCCACTCGGTGCATGTGGTTCCGGCAGACGTGCGGACGATGATACGTGCCATTGCACTGAAGATGATGAAGCACGAGGGACAGTTCCGCATCATGCCCAACCACGGACTGCACGTCACAAAGGCAATGGTGCAGATGGCCGTAACGTACAAGTTGGTGGCACAGGAGGATGCCGAACTCATCTACGACCACGAATACTTGCTCACGCCTGAAGAGGACTTTGAGATGCAGATGTTCCTGCGCTCAAAGAAGTTTCAGACGGGCTATCTGCGTGAGCTTCGCCGCTCTGCCTTTGTGGTGCGCCGGGCCAGTACATTAGAGAATATCGACATTCTTGGTGAGGACTATATCCGCCAGATGAAGCGCGACCTGCCTGCCTACACTTTTGCCGTGTCAATTCTGAACATCAAGATAAAGAAATCGAATGACGGTTTCTACTCCAACCTCGACATTGATCATGTCCACGGCTACATTCCAGATACGATGGACCCCCTCTCGCAGGCAAATTTCAATACAGTAAAGGCTACGGGCATCATCGACGGCAAGAAGATTACATCAGAGTCGTACCAGCCCGACCTCAAGGAGCTGTCCGAGCGCAACGATTGCCGACTGGATGCCGACTGTGACCCGTCGCTGCCTCTCTACATTGCGCTCGACTACAATGCCAACATCAACACCTTAGTCGTTGGGCAGATGTATGAGCGCGACGGTGTGATGGCAGTGAACGTGATAAAGTCGTTCTATGTGAAGAACGAGCGCAAACTGCGTGAGCTAATCCAGGACTTTTCCAACTACTATGCGCCCAAGCGTGCCGTCAACCGCGACGTGACTTACTTCTACGATGCCACAGCCAAGCAGGGCGCATCGTATGCCACCACGGACGAAAGGTTCTACATGACCGTGACGCGCGAACTGCAACGCTACGGCTGGAACGTGCAGGGTGTGGACATGGGTGTGCCGGAGAAGCATGTGGTGAAGCACAAGATTATCAACGAGGCTCTTGCGGGCATCACCTACCCTGCCATCCGCATCAACCAGCCGAACAACCCTGACCTTATCATCGCCATGCAGCTCTGCGAAGTAAAAATGGACTACAGCGGTTTTCACAAAGACAAGTCGCAAGAGAAGAAGCCGGAAGCCGAAGACAACCTGCCTCTCCAGCAGCGCACCGACTTCACCGATGCCTTCGACACGCTCTACCTCGGACTAAAATTGTTCCGCGGACGGATGCGTTGGGCTTTTATGCCAAGCGGAAGATAAAACAACGAATAACACGAATAGCACGAATGTTTCTGTTGAACATCGAAAAGAACGAAACAAACGAAAATGTTTTCTGTCATCGAATGACACGAATGAAACGAACCTTTCCGTTTATTCCGTTTCTTCCGATGTTGAGAACCATTCGTTTCATTAGATTCATTCGATGAAAAAAAAGAGGAGCGCGTCATCACGACGAACTCCCCCCGCACAAATGTCTAATTTTATGTGGTTTTTATCTTAATTTCATTTCTCGCTGAATATTCTCACGCTCTTGCACATTGCGTCCACGACCGTCTGTCTGTCCTCGCCATTCTCCACACACGCTTCCACCACACGGGAAGCCACCAGACCGATAACAGTGGCATAGTCTACAGGCTTCATTGGCCCGTCCTTTTGCAGGACATACAATATCTCGTTGGCCTTTTCGAGATAAGGTTTTACGTCTTTTTCCATTGTTTTGCTCTATAAATTTTCGTTTCCAAAAAAGTTGTGCAGTGGTATAAGTTTTCCTTCTGTGTCATGCGTCTGCACCAGCACCCGTTGCTTACGTTGTACGGCGACTGCATCATGTGAGCCGGACTACGTTCCCTTGGCCTTCGGGACAATTCCGTTCTGCGGCCTTACGGACTATCCGTCGAGATTGCCGCTATCGCCAGGCTTGGTGGTAGTGCCACCTGTTGAAGAACCGCCACCGTCCTGTGTAGGCTCGTCGCCCTCACCGTCCTTGGTCCATGAAGTCTTGGCAGTAGCCACGGCAGCGTGAACCTCCTGACTTGGATAGAAAGCCACACCAATCTTGTGCTCCACTGTCGACTGCTCATCGGCTGTCTCCGTCCATGCGCCGCTGCAAGAGAAGCCGATGTTGCCGATACCCTTCAGCTCTACATTCTTTCCTGCTGTCAGAGCCTCACGGATAGCATCGAGCATCAGTTCAAAGCCCATGCGGAGCTCAGCCTTGTGCATGGTAGTGTTTCTACTTGCAGACGCCAGCAAAGAGTCCATGTCTGCTTTTCCGTTGGACTTAACGGTTGTACGATAGCCCATCTTCTTGGTGGAAGGGTTAATGGCTTTCGACTTCGACAATTTCAGGGTCATTCCCATAGTTGTTAAAGGTTTAATGATTTATACTCGGTATTTACCCAAATAAACTATTACTATCGTTTGCCACAAACAATAGGTATTGTTATGACTAAACAATAGGTATTGTTGCGGTCAAACAATAGGTATAGTTTTATCCTTTGAATACCTTACCTGCAAAGTTACACTATTTCCATAAATCCCTAAGGACATGCCCTCGCCTGCCTCTCGGCCAAAGCACCAGCAGGGCGAGCATGAGCAGCAGCAGCGCAGCCACCGCCAAGGGCAACCACACGGGCAGCGTTATCAGCCACCACGACCAGTTCACCATGCCCGTGATCTTCAGAACCAACAGCAGGTAGAACGGTGTGCCGCACAGAAGATAGAACTTCCACGGCTTGATAGGTTTGAATTGTTCCATTGTTTTACTCTGTAAATTTTTCTATATTCGTTTTATATAATCCCTGAAGGTCAAAATACTCTTGCAGGTCGGCATCGTCTTCGGGACTTCGCAAAGTGTAGACCTTGCCGCATCAATATCCAGTCAAAGGTTTGCTGAGAGGTTCTATCACATGTTTCTCTTTATGCCAAGAAATATCATCATCATGTCCGCTGTCGTTTTTGTCTCCATACTTCAGCAAATGTATCATCTTCTTCTGCATTTCATAGAGTACATCCATTGCAGGATGTCGTGTGGTATATCCGTTTACCACATACCCACCTGCACACATCTGATAAGACGCTCCGTCAAGCCTGTGTCTATACAACGTGAGACCGTTACGGGAGCACAACTCCCTCAAAACCTTTCTCGTTGCGAATTTGCCCATATTGCTCTATAAATGTTTATATGTTCGTTTTACAATTCCAATAATATCTTTATCTCAAGGTTGCCCCCCCGAAGGTATACACCGTAGGCGCAACGCCCTTCGGGGAGAACACTCTGCGCGACTGCTCAAACTTGCGGTCGTAGGGCGGCACGGTGAGCATGCCGAGGCAATGTGTATGGAGGTGGCTATTCATCTTCATTATTTCTTTCCTTTGCTTCTTCCTCCTGCTGCTTGTCGTAGCGGTAGGCGCAAAAAATAAAGTAAACGCTAAGATATTTCTTTTGTCCTAATTCATGCTTACAAGCACAGCAATCTTTTGAGCCTACATCACATCCTGGTTTGTTCGGACAGGTTTCACCACACTTCATGATGTCGGATTCGCAATGTCGGTTAATTGCATTGAGTAGTTCCGCTTCGTGGTGTTTGTATTCGGCCACACTGGTACGCGCCTCGTTGCGCTCTATCTGAAGTTGATTGCTTAGCTTTTTCAAACTTTCGTTTTCGCTCATCAGAGAATCCACAGACTTCTCATTCGCCTGCTTCACCACACGGTTGTACTCACCCGTGAGCTGATGCACACGCTGCTCCAGTTCCACATTCTCTTTCACCATCTCGCCCAGTCTGCGGATGAGCGCATTGTATAGTCCTTTGTTTTCTTTCATAATTGCTCTATAAATTTAAGTTGTTCTTAATCCATTTGCAGAAAAAGGCCATTCAAACTTGTGGCAGGCACACTATCCAGGTTTACGAAATATGCCACATCCGATGTGTTCCAATCCCGGTACGGACTGCCATCCTGCCGAAAGTCAAAAACATCAAGAACACGGAAATCATTGTTCGCATATTGAACGAAAACATTGGCTCTCTCGTTCTTCGCCTTTACGTCTTCCAGATGTTTGTGTCGGAAATTGTCTATCGCACGATAAAACTCATCATCGAGATACATATAACCGAATTCAAAGCTGCGCATGTGATCTTTAAATTCTTCGGTCATCGTCTTTCCGTCTTCCTCGAAAAGAACCATGTCATCCCAAATGTCATCCAACTTATCACGCTTCGGATTAAAGTACAGAATACTGCCTTCATCAGAAAACAGGACAAAGGGAATACTGAAATCAATATTGAAGTCCTCGTCAGTTATGGGATGCCATAACGACTTAATCTTTTCATATTGCGTGTAAATACTCATTGCTCTATAAATTTTAGTTGTTTCTTTACTGTTGTTGTTCTTCACTCAAACACCATCACCACATGCGGAGTAGTGTTGCCCAGTCCGTCGCGAGGGTCGGCAAAGCCGCCGGGTGGCGAGGCGGTTACGGCATTAGCAATATGCTTGCGCGGTCGGCTCTTGACGAGTCCGTGGCCGTCCTTTCCGCTGCGCACCCAACCGATGTAATATCGCTTAATCATACGCCATCAGTACTAAGTTGTCTTTGCCGACAGAGGTAAGGGCGTTGCTCGTACCCCCCATTAATCTAAAACCGCTGCTCACTGCGTCCTTTCACCGAGTGTTTGCGGTCGGTAGGATTCAGCGGGTCGCGACCGCGAGAAGCGGCTATGTATATTCTTCGCATAACAGGTTGTCTTTCGTTACTGTACTCACTGTGTTGCTCCACGGCTGCGGGTTCATACGGTGCAGCTTGTCTTGATACCGGCATCCGCCACGGTCGCCATGCTCGCGGCGGTAGGCTTTCGCTTCCTCCGTGCGGTAATGCACAAGCACCGCTCTGTGCCTACTCATACGCCACCAGCACCATAGTGTGCTGCCCGTGGTTCTTGCCAAACAAGCCTGCCCAACCGTCGTAGCGAGAGGAGATTGCCGTGGAGTACCCCCCCCCGAATACTCAGACATGCCGAGCGTTGCACGAATGGAATTTGTTTAGTCATACTCTTTTATCAAAAAACAATTACACGCCCAACTGCAAATGGTGATGGTAGGACAGATGCTCTGCGAGAGAATACCCCCCGATTTTCACCTCTTGGACATTGGTAAAACAGATATTTCGTCATAATTCTTTATAATTCTACAAACACCGCCAACTGCTGCCCGCACGTCAGGGCGTTGGCCAGCCGGCCACCATCTACCGTTCTCGCCCTGCGCAAGGCTGACGAGGGATAGCTGATGTCGCACACACCGAAGACGGGACAGTCGGCATAGCCTTGCTCCGTAGCCTGGCGCACACGGAGGAACGTGCTGCCTCCGACATCCACTATCTGAAGGAAAGGGATGTTGTTATCGGCATATATCCTGTAGGTAGAACCATCGGGATATATGCCGTAGGTCTTTCCGTTTCTGGTGAACGTGCCGCGCTTATAGGTGGGCGTTTTAGTCATACTCAATCAATATCTTTGGTTTATCCACATCGTGTCCTCTACCCCCCCACTTATGCAGAGGGCTATGCCGTGCGGCGACACGATGATGCCGTTCTGCGAGGGCGAGTATTGGCCGAGAACGATGGGGCGGATTACCCTTTCTGGCGGATTATCGGTTTTCATCTTTCGGACGGCGTTTCATGTTTTCTTGGAACAACAAGGAAAACTCTTCATCCATCAGTTCTTTATTGCTAAACGCCAAATGCGCTTGGCACAAATCTTCCTTGATATTTTCTAATGTTTCTTGAAGTTCCGATGGCGTTAAATCCCAATACGTATATCCGTTTTCTTCAAACCATTCTTCTTCATAACAAGAATCATCAAAGCCATAATCACCACGCATCCACATCTGGAGCCACGTCTTGAGGAACATTGCCGCATCGTGTGTAGGCGGAAGGTCGAACTGCATGAAGAGAGCCTTGTCGGTGTCGTTGGCTTTAAGGAATTTCTCCACGGCATTGTCTTTGAGGAAAAACCTTTCTGTCACTTCCTCTTCAAGCACATCCTCCAACCTGGTCTGCAAAGGGAAGCCTTCGGGAAACTGATAGTCGAAAGCCACATCACGGCGCATGGAGAGGCAGAACACGCGGTCGCGGTTTTGCGGCACACCGTAGTCCTTGGCATTGAGCCGTGCCCAGCGGTTCACATATCCCAGACTTTCGAGTTTGGCGAGCCACTTCTGAAAGTCGGGCATAAACTTCTCGCTCACCAGTGCCGCCACATTCTCCTGCAACAGATACTTGGGTCGCAATACATCAATGGCATCCGCCACACGCCGAAGAGCAATGCGCTTCGGGTGTCGGAGCCTTCCTTCAGTCCCATCTGCTTGCCCGCCTGACTGATGTCCTGACAGGGCGAGGAATAGGTGAAGAGGTCTACCTCGCGACCTTCGAGCGACTGCTTCACGCTGTGCCAGTCTATCTTGGTGATGTCGCCAAGGGCGCGGTCGGCATATTGCGGAAACACGAGGTCGTGCATCTGGCAGGCATACTTGTCGATGTCGCTCCGCCCTATACACGTCCAGCGGAAATCGGGATGTTCCTCCTTTAAGGCGTCGGCAGCCATGAGCTGCGAGTCGTAGCCGCTGAAAGTGGTGATGATGACCTTCTCGCCATGGTTAGCATCCACCGGCATCTGCGGCAGCGCATCCTCGGGAAAGAAATCGTCAAACATGGAGAGCTGCGCCTTCGGCTTCGGCTCCTTGGGGTACCACAACTGTGCATAGATGGCCTTGAGTACATCCACCACAATAGAGTTGCCCGCCTGCTTGTACTGCTGACTGGCTGAGATTACCATGTCGGCATCTTTTTGCTTGCCGCCATTGTCGGCTTGCCCACGGCGCTCTTTCATTTCCGCCACGGTGGTCTGCATCGTGCGGATGGTATCGTCGCGCACACCCATCAGCCGGAAACACTCCTTTGGCGTGAGCTTGCGTATGGCATAGCTCTTGATGGTGCGGTCGTTGAAGTTGAATTTTGTTATCATTGTTTGTCTTTTTTGTTATTCGTAACAGATGAGCGCTCCTGCATCATGCACGTTGCTCCTCACACATCGGCTAACGTGCCAAAGCGGCCCTCGGTTGAAGGCATCGGTCACTTGCGATAGTACCCCCCTACGAGAGGAATGTGGTAGTTTATCTTAATCATATTCAATACAGATTCCCCCCCCCAGTAGTGCCGTAGTTGCCGAGCAACAAAGTGCGCGAGCCGAACTTGAAATATCCGGCAAGCACCGTCGGGGCGGTGTGGTCTTTATCCACGTTCAAAGGTAAGAGTTTAATCATACGTTATAAGGACACAGTGCGGACGCTTGTAGTCGGTGGCACGGAGGGCAGGAGCGACAGGCTTCCACCCTCCCCACTCTACCTTATGGCTCAAGGGATGCACGGAGAGTTGGTAAGTGGTCATTTGCGAAAACACCAATAAACGGTCAAACTATCGAAAAACTCTGAATAGAATGTTCTGAAACCGTGCATCTGTAATGCTACACACAAATCTTCCACATCAGGATAATGCTTTTTCACATCGGAAATAGTGAGCTCCGTTTTTCCGCTTTCAGCAGTCTTTTGCAGCGCGGGCTGTATCTTCTCAAGTGAAGCACGACATTTATTATCGAAGGCTTCCATGCTCTTTTTTCGTAGTTCTGACGGCTCTATCATAGTTTCTTTCTTCGCTTTGTCCGCCAGCATAAAGTGTCGGCAACCTATGATCCACGACCGCAGGTTGATGTAGCCTTTGGTGTCGCCATACTCGATGTTGGCATCGCGCCACTCGGCATAATCGTTGTAGGTGAAGTGGGGCGTCTGGAGGATGATGACCATTTCCTCGGGTGTGAGGATGTCGGCATCATCAAAGTCGCAGGAGCCGCCTATCTCGTTGCCTATCCAGTACCATGAGCGCGTGTCGTCAAACAAGCGGTGGTTCACCTGACGGGCAAGTTCATTGCAGGACTGCTCGAAAGCTGCAATAGCCATCTGAGGAGTTGTTTTCTTTTCTTTCTGCATAATCATTATTGTTTTTTATTGTCATCGAATAACGCGAATGAAACGAACCTTTTCGCATCGGGATGTTTACATCAAAAGAAACGAAAAGCGTGTGCCATGATATTTCTTTAACATCGGAATGAACGGAATGAACGGAACTTTTTGCTTCTTTTGTTCCTTTTGATGTTTAAGAAATCTTCCGTCATTTCTGTTGCTTCCGATGTTCGTTTCATACGCATCATATAATGCCTTTATTTCCGTTGTCAATAGAAGCGTGCACCGGGAGTCTCGATGTCGTCCATCGTCTTCACCTTGTGCCACTTCTTGCGCTTCGGGGCCTTGCCGTAGACATACGACACGAAGAGATACTTTGGGCACGCCACATGAAAAGGTGAGAGGTCGTGCTGATACATCTCCGAGCTTTGCTCTCGGCAGGTACACCCGTTGTGGTCATACGACACACAGCGAGCGCAGGTTGGTGGGGTATGTGCGTTCATATCACTGCTTAAAATTTTAATCATTTGTTGTCTCGTCCACATCGTCGCCCTGCACTATCCGCAGTCCGTGTTTGATGGCAGTAGCCTCCATTCGTGGCGAGCGTTCGGTCTGGCTGTCGTAGCATACCCAGGACGTGTGGTCGGGATCGGCGAAGTAGTTGTGCTTGCGTATCATCTGACTCTTCTGCGAACCAGCCGTGCTGCTCAGTTTGTTGAGATTGATGCGCAGATTGGTTTTCTGTTCCAAGCCATAGAGCACACGCCGCCTTTCGCTCTCCCATAAATCCTTGTGGCGTTCACCACGTTTTGCCATCACCTTCTTGTATTTGCGGGGATTGTTCTTTTTGAGTTGTTTGAAAGGATGAAAACCCTCGGCACGCTTTCGCCGCGTTCCCTCAATGCAAGCATCCGAGGGGCGTTTGCCACGGAGCGAGTCGTAGTAACCGTTCTTCTCGCAAATCTTCTTCACGTCCTTGGCATGTTCGCGACGGATAGCCTTCATGTCCTTCTGCAAACCCAACTCACGGGCGAAGCGGTGGCAAGTGGCGTACGACAGACCGAACCATGTGCATATCCTGCGGTTTGAGTGAATGGGGAACAGCTTGCAGAACTTCTCCTTCACGTCGCCTTCCAGGTAATACTCCATCGGTCCGGTGCCGTTGTGCGGTCGCGTCGGCACCTGCCACTTCGCCTTCTCCGTGGGCTTACGGAATATGCGGGTATTGTTGAAACTCATTTTATCTCGGGTATCACACAGTCAAGATTCAACGAGCCGTCTTCCTCAAAGCGGAAGTCAAAACGGATGTCATCGACATTGCACTTGCCTTCGAGCGCATTCTTCAGACAGCCAAGGACGCAGCGGCGCACATGGTGCATCATCTGGGCATCGACGGGATGCTTGGTCTTAGGTGTGAACGCGGCGTTGAAACGCTGGCGCAGTTCCAGCTTGCGCTCCTCATACATATCGTTGGTCTTGCGGCACTGCTGATGATACATCTCATATTCCGCTCCGAGCCGTTTGCTTTCTGCACGCAACTCAGCCACCTTCTTGTTGATGTTGGCTTCCTCTGCCACAATAGACTGCAACCGGTCGTTGAACGGTTGTGCAGCCTTGCGCTGCTCTACATTGATTGCGTTCATGCGCTCATCAAACTCCATTCGGGTCATTTGCTTTTCCATAATCTCTATAAAGTATTAAAGGGTTTGTTGTTTACTTGGTTATTTCTTTCTTTATCTCTCGCGCAGTGAAATCGGCCGATGCCTCATTCACTTCGGCTTGCGTGCCTATCTCCTGGTCTATCATGTCGCGGACGCGGACGAGAAACTCCTGCTCAAATCGGCGTGCCTTGCGGTGGGCGATGCTGCGGAGAGTGGCGCGAAGTGTA
>ERZ808292.315-NODE-315-length-12304-cov-7.532452_pt1 | contig 12304 bp, 12 predicted proteins | sample MGYA00521275_ERZ808292 | MGnify/ENA primary metagenome ERZ808292 (study PRJEB31516, sample SAMN03275613) | gut metagenome | biome: mammalia-associated habitat; material: feces | host: Papio cynocephalus | place: Kenya | collected 2012-07-26 ... | reverse complement strand
TCTGTTTAATTGTATTAGCGTTTCCCCATACAAATGGTGTGCTATTTTGTTCAGCATTGAAAAATTTTCCAAAACTACCATCATTTAAGTATTCTGAAAACGTTGAATAATGATCATCAGTATACAAAGAAACTGGTGAATCATTGTAATTAATGGCATATTGTTGATTAAATCCTTCTAGCCAAACAACAACTCTTGCTGAACCTCTATTGCTTGAACTATAAGAATCATCTAAAGCTATATCGCACTCATAATAAATAGGTTTTCCTGTATAGGTATTTCTTACATATGGAATATTAGTGGCATATCCGTCAGTACGATCATACTGAGAAACACAACGAGTATTCGTTTTAAACAATTGATATGCCGTACGATAATTGCTCTTACTCACATAATTAGCGGGATATGTTTTAAAAGTATTAAAGTATATTGCAACATCCATTGGATCAGTATATGCAGCCTTATTTGCTAAATTAGTGTGGCTAGAAATATACTCATAAGAATAATATGTATATTCTTTTTCCTCTAATACTGAATATGTTGAATTATTATAACTAACCTTAGTAGGAACGCGGACTGTTAAACCATCATAGACATCGTCATAGCTGGTTGGATTTAGACGATTTATATTTAATCCCGATGATAAATATTTATTATCATAATCTGTTTTTATACCAGTATATTTAATAACTATTTTGTTTATTTCCATATCAGCTTTATTAGTTTCAATTTTGAAGAAATTACAATCATACACATCATAAACATGTGTTGTACTTTTTTGGTTTTCAATGTCCATTTCTAAAAATTCTTGTAATAAATAGTTTTTTCCAAATCTTAAAATAGGCTTTTTATTTGCTGAAATAGTCTTATATGTTATTTCAATTGTAGAAATACCATAAATAGGAGAAATATTATAAAACATTCCTTCTAATGATTGAATGTTTTCAAAAGGATTTTCATATGCTTGAAGAGTAAGTAAACCTCCGTAATTATATCCTGCTCGGTAGTATTCAAAATTATAACCGCTAAGAGAAACATCTCCCCAGTTTGCATCATATTTACCAACACTAATATTATTAGTAATTGATAATGTTTTTAAATTTTTAATAACACTAGTGCTAGAAGAAATTGAATTACTTGGTTTACTATCTGTTGAATTGCTATTTATATTGCTTGTTGAATTACTATTTTCAATGCTTGAACTTACACTGCTTATGGTTGAAGCACCAATTGGTGATGGTAAAACATTTGATGTAGATGAGTTTAATGAATTATCACTATTAGAGTTACTAATAAAATCGAAATGTATTTCACATGAAGAAGCGATAACTAATAATATTGCTGACATTAAAAATTTTTTTAATCTTTTCATATAGTATTGCTCCTTTGGTTATTAAAAAAATTGTAGCACAAAAGTGATTTCAAACAAACATTAAATTTGTTTATCGGTAATTCTTATTGTTACTTTAGAATTAGGTATTTGGGAATTAATATCTAAAGATATAATTTCACATAAAGATTTAATTTTGTTATATTCCATATTACTATCAAAATCCATTACTAAATCAACATAAATTTGGTTATTTACTTGACGAGTATTAATAGAAATAACTTGTTGATATCCATACTTATAATTGTTAATTATTTGTTTTATAATATTTTGCTTTTCTTTAGAAATTGTTTTATCTGTTAATTCTTGAACCGATTCTTTAATACGCTTAATACAATCAATAAATAAATAGATAATTATTGGCAATGCCAAAACAAATGGGAAATATTGTGTAATTGGATAATCTTTTAAATAGTAAGTTAGATATAATGAGAAAAAAGAAATCATATCAAAAGCAAACGCCCCTAATACTTTAAAAAACTCACATTCGGTTATTTTACTTTTATTTGATTTTCTTAATAGCGCTTGAGAAATTACCAAAAATATATCAAACGCCACACTAATTAATTTCAAAATTACAATAGTAGTAATATATTTAATAGATGTAACTGGAACAATAATGCGATAGATAGAATAAATTAATATTGCAATTAATCCTCCAATCACTAAGATATCACAAAAAATCGATGAAATTGCCTCTACTTTACCAATTCCATAATTATATTTATTTTTTACATCTTTTTTTAATTTTTTAGATGTAAAAAACATAAAAGCACTATCGATAGTATATCCTAATGAGTCAACAGTATCAAAAAAGCATATTGCGGAAGATGAAGCAATCGCAGAAATTAACGCCATTACAAATTTTGGTATTCCAATTATAAATTGGAGCAAAGAGAGTTTTTGTTGCTTTTCATAAATTTCTTTTATGGGCATCAAATCATCTCCAATCAACTATCACTATATGTTAACTTTATTCTTATTCACAACATATTTCAAGTGATTTTAAGCAAAAAAAAAGTTAAGATGATCTTAGCACACAATTACTAATGTTGGAACTCTATTAATTTATTAGTAATGATTTATGAGGGCAAGGCGTGCGCCGAAAATCTTCTTAACATAATTACTATATTTTATTAACCCGACAATTTCAACTTTTTAGTGAAATTGTCATTTGTCAAAATTATTAGTGCTTAAATTCAATGTTTTGGTATTTTGACAAAATACAATTATTCAATTTCAGCAACATATGAAATTACGTTTCTAACAGTCTCTCCATCAATTTGTAAAGCACATGGATGATCAAATGTAACTTCAATTTTCTTTCCTTCTATAATGTCAACCATTTCTTTATGTTTAACATGTTCTCCTTTAAATATACCCACGAAAACAATTAAGGCTTTAATTCTTGATCCACCATGCATACAAACCATAGATAATTTATTGCTTAAGCGATCTTGTGATGGCGCAACCATCATACCGCCTCCATAAAATCTACCATTCATTGCTGATGCTAACCAAACACGTTTGTATTTTATTTCTTTGCCATCAACTTTGACAGTAGCTTTTGGACATTTATATTTAAATAAGGCTAATTTAACTGAAATACCTGGATAACTAATTTTTTTAGCACCTTTTGCTTTCATATTATCCGCAACTTCACAAACTTGGCCATCAATACCAAAGCCAATACCATTAATAAATAATGTGGTTTTTCCGTTAATGGTTACTTTAGGTAGATGTTTTATATATTTGTTTATTAAAAGTAATCCATCTGCATCGATTTCATCACTAACATCTCTTAAAAAGTCATTTCCTGTTCCTGCTTTATAAACATAAATATCGCATGGTACGTTTAGGCCGCTAATTTCATTAGCCATATGATTAATAGTGCCATCACCACCAACAAGAACTAATACATCTTTTTTAGTAAGAGAACCAGCAAATTGCTTAGAGTTAATATCTAAAACATTTTTGCTTTCCATCTCACCAAAACGTGCTTTTAGTTTTTCTTTTGCCTCGTTTGCGGTTTTTTCACCATTTCCATTGTCTGCTAAAGGGTTAAATAATAAATAATTCATAATTAAATTGATTCCTTTCTTTTCTTAAGTTGAGTATTTATTTCATTTCGAACAAAGTCACTAATTTCAACGCTATTCATTGTTTCATATTCTTCAGAATAAATAACATTAATAACGTCCATATAGACATGTGTTCTTTTAAATGGAAAATTTTTGTGTATTTTATTACAATTAAGCAAGCTAACTACCACAATTGGGGCTTCTGCTTTTGTGGCTATTTTAAATGCGCCAGCTTTAAATGGTAATAATTCACCTGTTTTGCTTCTTGTTCCTTCTGGTGCTACATACATATCTGCTAAATCATTTTTTAGATATCTAACACCTTTTAAAATTGAAGATAAAGCATTAAAATTATTCTCTCTATCGATAGCGATATAGCCAGCTTTATGAATAAAAGCACCCATAATTGGTATCTTTTCATTTTCTGGTTTTGTAATACAAATAATTGGATTTTGTTTTAAAACTTTTAAAAGCACAATCTGATCAAAATTAGATGTATGATTAGATACAAACAATACCCTTTTGTCATTAGGAATTTTATCTAATCCTGTCACATGGACTTTGGTATTAGATAATAATACTAGTTGTGATGATGTTTGGCGACAAATCCAATAATAAAATTTATTAGGCTTGTTAATTTCTTTCTTTTTATTAATAAAAAGCGACCAAATGAATAATATTATCAAATAAACCAAAAACCAAACTAAATATAATAATGGTATAACTAATATAGCAATAGCTATAGTCCAAGGAATAGTGTATAAACGACACAGCACCTCTATTAGCGCAGATGTAGCTACACTTAGTACTAACAATATGCATCCTATAATCATAATTTACCTCAACTTCGATATAGATATATTAAAATATTGTTAGCAAATTGTAAATAACGAAATGCCTGAAAATGTGGATATTAAAAGCCTAGTTTGTTTTAAAAGCAATACTAGGCCTAAAATTAAAATTATAATTTTTCTAAAATTATTTTTTTCTTTTCTTCGTATTCTTCTTGAGTTAAAACACCATTTTGATATAAATTATATAGTTTTTCTAATGTTTCAATCAAAGTGTTTGTTGTATCTTCTGAAGATTTATCATTTGTACTAGCATAACATTGATTGTTAACAGATCTATAAGCTATGTTATTAGCGTAGTTAATCGTTTGTTGTGCTTTAGCGATTTCTTCACTTGTACCTACGATACTATTATTGACACCAATGCAATAAAATATTAATGATAGCAAGCATACAATAAACGATAAAATCAATTCTGCAGGTATTTTCAATCCACTTTGAGAAATAGCGATAGCTAACATTCCGATAACACTTAAAGCCATTAAAGCAGCATTGGTATACAATGAAATAGTGCAAAATAGAGCTCCTTTTTTAGAATATATTTTTTTCTTGTTAAAGCCAAGCGCTAAGGAACAAAAAATTATTCCAAATATTCCACCTAGAGACAACAATGTGAATATTAGTAGTATTACTGGATACGAATTCCTTAAGTATTGATATAAAGACATAACTAAGAAGACTGAAAGCCCCGCTATCAAAGCAAACGCGCATCCAACTATCCCTAATATTGCAGCAGGCGTTAATAATTTGTGTTTTTTCATAAATCGAATGCTCCTTCTATTTAATTTGAGATAAAATGTTCTTTTTCTTTTCTTCGTATTCTTCTTTTGTTATAACACCATTTTGAAAAAGATTATGCAATTTTTCAAGTTTATTAATTTGCTCAGTAAAGCAGATATTTATACTATTTGGTTTGTTCTTGATAAGAATAGTTGCTTGTTGTTCAACGATATTTTCTTTTATTTTTGGCTTTAATATAGTTTCTATTTCCTCTTTGCTGCCAACTACGCTTTCTTTAAAGCTTGTTAAAAGGAACATAGTTGTAGTAACAAAAACAAAAATACAAACAAAAAGCATTGGATTTACACGATTAAACATTTTTATTGTCAAAACGACATTAGCAACTTCTAAAGCTATTATTATAACTTCTAAAATTATAGATAAAAGGCTAAACTTTTCTCCTTTTAGAGTGTATGTTTTCCTTTTGGTAAAAGCCAAACATAGCGAAGACATAACAATTAATCCAATTCCTAAAATAATCAAAAATATATTAATTATAAATGCTAAAACATAATATTGAACAAGTTCTAAATTAATTAAACTAATAAATATATTAAATGATGTAATAATCAAAAACGAGCTATTTATAATATTAATTATTTCTCCAGGACTTAAAAGCTTACTTTTTTTCATAGTTTCTCCAAATTTTTATGATTACATAATTATAATATCAATAATTATTCATTAAAACAATTCTACTATATTATTTTTATTTATCACTATAGCCATATGGATTTTTACTTTGCCAGTTCCATTGGCTCTTACACATGTCCTCAATGTTATATTTAGCAACCCAGTGTAAATCTTTTTTAGCTTTTTCTGCACTTGCGTAGCAAGCATCAATATCACCTGGGCGGCGTTCAACAATTTCATAAGGTAATTTTTTACCACAAGCTTTTTCAAAAGCATGGATAAGATCTAAAACAGAATATCCAATTCCTGTTCCTAGATTATAAATATGAACACCAGGATTATTAATATGTTCTAAAGCCGCAACATGGCCTAAAGCTAAATCTACAACATGAATATAATCTCTTACACCTGTTCCATCATGCGTATTATAGTCATTACCAAATACTCTAATTTTGCTAAGTTTACCTGTAGCAACTTGTGCTACATAAGGCATTAAATTATTGGGGATGCCTTTTGGATCTTCGCCAATAAGTCCTGATTCATGAGCACCAACTGGATTAAAATATCTTAATAGAATTACATTCCAAGTATTATCTGATTTATACAAATCTGTTAATATTCTTTCAAGCATTAATTTAGTTGATCCATAAGGATTAGTTGTTGATAAATGGCATTCTTCATCAAGCGGTAATCTTTCAGGAGTTCCATATACGGTTGCGGACGAAGAGAAAATAATTGCTTTACAATTATATTTATTCATTGCTTCTAATAAAACTAATGTTCCATAAATATTATTATCGTAATATGCTAAAGGAATCTTACAAGATTCTCCAACTGCTTTTAATCCTGCAAAATGAATAACAGCATCAATCTTATGCTCTTTAAATATTTTATCGTATATACTAGCGTCTCTAATATCACCTAGATAAAAATCAACATGTTTACCTGTTATTTTTTCTACTCTTTTAAGAGCTTCTTCACAAGAATTACATAAATTATCTAAAACAACAACTTTGTAATCCTTATTTAATAATTCCACTAATGTGTGACTACCAATAAACCCTGCTCCACCTGTAACTAAAATTGTCTTCATAAAATATCCTCCAAAAATCCATAACTATTATGGATTAATATATTAAATTTTTCAATAATTCAAAACTATGTTTTTTCATATTTTTATCTAAAATAACAAAAACATGAAAAAAAGCTCTCAGTTTTCACCAAGAGCTATATGATTGCAATTAATAACTAGCAGTGTTCTGCAAAGTATTTGATTGTACGAACCATTTGTGAAGTATAGCTGTTTTCATTATCATACCATGAAACAACTTGAACTTCATATAAGCCATCAGCAATCTTTGTAACCATTGTTTGAGTTGCATCAAATAATGATCCATAAGTAATACCGATAATATCAGATGAAACTAATAATTCTTCTGTATAACCGAATGATTCATTGCTAGCAGCTTTCATAGCAGCATTGATAGCTTCTTTTGTTAAATCTTCTGCTTTAACAACAGCTGTTAAAATTGTTGTTGATCCAGTTGGAACTGGTACACGTTGTGCAGAACCAATTAATTTTCCATTTAATTCTGGGATAACTAAACCGATTGCTTTAGCAGCACCTGTTGAGTTAGGAACAATGTTAACTGCAGCAGCACGTGCTCTTCTTAAATCACCTTTACGGTGTGGTCCATCAAGAACCATTTGGTCACCAGTATAAGCGTGAACTGTTAACATAATACCACTTTGAATTGGAGCAAAATCATTTAATGCTTTAGCCATTGGAGCTAAGCAGTTTGTTGTACATGAAGCAGCAGAGATAATTTGATCTTCTTTTGTTAATGTTTCATGGTTAACAGAGTAAACGATTGTCTTTAAATCTTTTCCTGCAGGAGCAGAAATAACAACTTTCTTTGCACCAGCATTGATGTGAGCCATTGATTTTTCTTTTGAGCAGTAGAAACCTGTACATTCTAATACAACGTCAACATCTAATTCTTTCCATGGGCAGTTGTTTGCGTCTTTTTCAGCATAGATTCTGATTTTGTGACCATCAACAGCAATCCATCCTTCTGCTTCATCATCTGCAGAGCATGTAACTTTATCTGCTAATGCATATCTACCTTGTGCTGAATCATACTTTAATAAATGAGCCAACATTTTTGGGCTTGTTAAATCGTTGATTGCAACAATTTCGTATCCTTCTGCACCAAACATTTGTCTGAATGCTAAACGGCCGATACGTCCAAATCCGTTAATTGCGACTTTTACTGACATAATTAAATATCCTCCTATAAATATGTTTAGTTTGTCTACATCTATATATTGCCATTTTTTAAAACAAAAATGAATATATATTTTAAATTGTAAGCGCTTTTCTTTTTCTTTTTATATTATATATAAAAACTTTTATTACATTTTTTCTTTTGCTTCAATACCAATTAGGTTTAAAGCGTTCTTTAAAGTTACCATTGTTGCTAATACTAAGCCTAAACGTTGATTAGATAATTCAATATTTGCGTCATCATGAATACGGAAAGAACCATAGTAACTATGGAAGTATTGCGCTAATTTTTGGACATAGTTACAAATCTTATTTGGCATTCTTGTTTTAGCGGCATCCGCAACAACACTTGGGAACTCATTAATATGTTTAAGTAATAAAGTTTCTTTTTCTTCTTTTAATAAATTATAGTCATTTACTTTTTCAAATTTTGGACTTGAAGCAACAATAGAATTCATACGTGCATAAGCATATTGGACATAGAACACTGGATTGTCTGCTGTTTGTTTACGCGCAAGTCCTAAATCAAAATCAAAGTGAGTAGCAACATCTTTACAAACAAAGAAATATCTAGCGGCATCAACGCCAATATCATCACATAATTCACGAATTGTAACAGCGTTACCTGTACGCTTAGACATTTTAACTTCAACGCCATCATCAACTAAACGTACCATTTGGATTAAATCTACTTCTAAGACATCTTTAGGATATCCAAGAGCCTCTAAAGCACATTGCATACGTTTAACATAGCCATGATGATCAGCGCCCCAGAAGTTAACTAATTTGTTATATCCTCTTTCAAGTTTATAAACGTGATTAGCAATATCTGGAGTTAAATATGTATATAATCCATCATTTTTCTTTAAAACACGATCTTTGTCATCACCATATTCGCTAGATTTAAACCATAAAGCGCCATCTTGTTCATAAGTTAAACCCATTGATTTCATTTTGTCTAAAACATCTTTTATACGTTTGGCATTATCTAAATAAAAGAATCTTTCATGAATCCAAGAATCAAATCCGACACGATAATAATCTAAGTCACGTTTAATTTTATTTAATTCTAATTCAATACCTTTATCTTTAAAATATTCTTTACGTTCATTAACATCAGCGTTAAGCCATTTATCACCATCAGTGTCTGCTAAATCATGAGCTAATTTAATAACATCTGGTCCATGGTATCCATCTTCTGGAAGGGGATAACTTTTTCCAAAGCAATCAAAATATCTAGAAATAAGAGATTCCGCAAGCATATCAATTTGATGTCCAGCATCATTAACATAGTATTCACGTAAAACATCATAGCCGGAGAAATTCATTAAACGAGTAACACTATCTCCCCAAGCAGCGCCACGGGCATGTCCTAAATGTAAATCTCCTGTCGGATTAGCGGAAACATATTCCACTAAAACTTTTTCTCCATTACCAATATTATTTCTTCCATAATTCTCATTTTGTTCAAGAATATTATTAATAATATTTGCTAAAGAGGATTTTTTCATTTTAAAGTTAATAAATCCTGGATTAGCAACAGTAATTGACTCAACATTATCTAATACTTTTTCTAATTCTTCTTTTACTTTTTCGGCAATAGCTTTTGGATTTTGATGAAGAGTCTTAGCTAAGCGCATTGCGATATTAGTGGAATAATCACCAAAACTATTATCACGTGGTATTTCAATCATAATTAAGTCTTTTACATCATCTAAATCAAAGGCATTTTTAACTGCAGTTTCAATCGCAGATTTTAAATTTGTTTCTAAATCCATAATAAATTTTATCTACCTTTCTATCACTTTCAATAATTTGTTTTATTCTTCTTTATTGATTTGCTTAAATATAATACTATATTTATCTTTCTTATTCTAGATTATTATTGTTATTTTTTCTTGCTACTACAAAACATTCTGGAAAATCATTACCATATATGAGTTCATTATGAATAATGTTCCAATTGTTTTCACTCAAAAATTCCATATATTTTTTATCCGTCCATTTAGAATATGTCTTAAATCCACCTAACACCATTAAAATAATTTTTGGTGTAATATGTCCCATATTCCTTGTGTATGTTGGAGCGATTAAAAGGCCATCGTCTTTTAGCACTCTTCTTATTTCATTAAGTGCTTTAATTGGATCAGGAATAATATGCAAACAATTAGCAATTACAATCGCATCAAATGTTTTATCAGTGTATGGCATATTAGTGCAATCACATACTTCTAATGTAACATTACTTGGTAAATCTTTCTTTTTAGCCTCATTAACCATCTCTTGAGAATAGTCTGTGGCAATCAAAGTTTTAGAATTATTCGCAATAGCTTTAGTTAACATTGCTGGTCCCATAGCCAATTCTAAAACATTCATATCTTTATTTAAAAAATTAGTTATACTACTTTCTAATTTTTGAAAAAACATTTCACTTTTTTTATTATTTCTTTGCATTTTCTGATATCTTTTAGCATTTCGATCCCAAAATTTTTTATTATTATTCATAGTAATTACTCCTATCATTAGTGTACACTAACAAAGTATTAAAAGCAAAAAAACTAGAAACTTTTCATCATTCAGTTCTAGTTTTTAAGTTAATATTAAGATTCTTTTTAAATGTATAAATGGAAATAATAGATATTGCTAATAACATTGCAATTGTTGTAACTATTGATAATGTATACATATCCGCATCATTTCCACTAGAAGCCACAATCGTAAGCGTGTTTTGTAACGTTAGAATAGACATTGCCGCATCAAATAGATTTACCATTCTTACTTGTTTATAGATAAGATTTTGTTCTTTTTGCACTTTACAAAATTTAATTATTGCTAAGGTAACTTTATAAGTGGTATAAGCGGCGACTGCAATCGCAGATATAAGCGATAAATTTACTTCTTTTTGATGATTGATAAGCAAAATTGCTGGCAAAATCATAGCCAAGTTCATAATAAACATAATTACTGATGTTGAGATATAAATTTGTTTATCTCTTTTTATATCTTTTTCATCCTCTTTTTTACTTTTCTTTTCTCTTACATATAAGATCATTCTAACAGTAAGAAGTAATAGATAATACGTAAATATTGCTATATTCCAAATAACATTTTTATAAAATCCCACTACTCCATTATAGATGCAAAAGAACAAAGCAAAACAAACAGATATTAAAAAGGCATATTTTTTACAAAAAGCAATAATTTTACTAATAAATTTTTTAATTGATTTAATCATTTACTAATCCTACTTTACATTACCAGTGGGAGTATATTTCATAATAATATTCATAATTTTATCAATTGACTCTTTACAATCATCCGCTAACCAAAGCATGATAACCGCTAATATGCCTTTAGAATAAAATGTTAAAGCATATTTTTGTTCATCACGTGGCACATTTAGTTTATCCATAATTGGTTCAAATAATTCTTGATACATTTTTTCAAATGTTGATTCTGAATTAAATAGTTCTGGGCGATCATGAATTAATTTGAATACTTTCTTATTTTCTTTGATGAATTCCAAATATGGTTTTAAATAATCTGGCGTTATAAGTACTAACTCATTCTTATTTTTTGATACTTTCCAATCACCTTTAAATGTGTCTTTTTTACTTCCAAATGATTCATAAAATTTTTTATTAATCATTGCAATAGTTTCTTTTAATAAATCATCCATTGTTTCATAATGAAGATAAAAAGTAGAGCGATTAACACCAGCTTTTTGGCATATTTCTTTTACTGTTATATATTGATAATCTTTCTTTTCTAAAAGTAATAGTAATGCCTCATCCATAAGTATGGCGGTATTAAAATATTTGCTTTGAAATTTATCCATAACGCCACCCACTTTCAATAATTATTTTTCTTGTTCAGAGATTTCTTTAGCTAATGTCACAATATCATAAGCATATTTTTGTTTGCCTTTGGCCAATATCTTCTTATATATTGGATAATTAAATCCTACCATAGCCATACCAATAATGCCAATAATAATGCCTAACACCATCATTAATGTACTTCCATCTCCAATTACTTTCATAGATAAGCACATTCCTACCCCTAATACTAATGAGCCAATAATACCGAAAGTATATCCGAATATATTAGCAGGTGCTTTAGCCTTTGCATCAAGTTTTTTTAACGCTACTACTTTTGATGTATCCTTTGGTGCGTATTCATTTGCAATTGATTCTGCATAAATTTTATCTGTGTTCATAATTTAATTCCTCCTATCGAACAACTATAGTTTATGTTGATAAGAGCATTAATTAAACAACAC
>ERZ808292.314-NODE-314-length-12321-cov-7.784934_pt1 | contig 12321 bp, 7 predicted proteins | sample MGYA00521275_ERZ808292 | MGnify/ENA primary metagenome ERZ808292 (study PRJEB31516, sample SAMN03275613) | gut metagenome | biome: mammalia-associated habitat; material: feces | host: Papio cynocephalus | place: Kenya | collected 2012-07-26 ... | reverse complement strand
AAATCATTTAATTTCCGTTCTATTACTTTAGAAGGAAAAGATGAATTAAAACTTGTAGAAAAACCGACTGTAGTTGTAGAAGGATCTTATACATTTAAAGCAGTGGATTCAAAAGTAGAAACCATTACAGGAGCAAAACAAAATCAAACAGAAGATTGTATTGGTTGGGATGCTAGCTTAGGTGACCATGTTGAATTTGCTTATTATATTAAATCAGATAAAGCAGAGACTGTTGATTTCTATGTTGAGATGTCAAGTAAACCAAGTCCAGAAATATTCACAGATGCTTATCAAACCACAATTAATGGCACTAATTATCATTCCGATACGCAAACTCCAATTGGAGGTATGTGGTCTGATTATACCGAAATTTATATTGGTAAAGTTGAATTAAAAGCTGGAACAAATATTATTAAGTTTACTTATCGCCCGGCAGACTGGCAAACATTTAACTTCCGTTCAATTCGTTTCCAAACTGAATCGGCGACATTAACTTGGGCTAACTAAATATAGGAGGAAAAATAAATATGAAAAAGTCTAAAGTAACGATTTTAAGTATTTGTGCATTATTATCATTATGTGCACTTGTATCATGTAATAACGATAAGACTAGTGGATCTACAAGTAATAGTATAAGTGATTCTACATCAACATCAGCAAAAGATGAAAATCATAAGTATAAAGTTACATATACGCAGAGTAAAGACTATACCATTAGTGGTTTAGAAAGTGAAGGCTATAAAGCAGGAGACAAAGTGACATTTATTATTAATGTCACTGACGCTTCTAAATCTATATCAAAAGTAGTAGTCAATGACCAAGAATTAGAAGCAGTTTCTGGAACATATTCATTCGCAATGCCAGAAAAAGATGTGGTTATTGCCGTAACTTTAAGTGATATAAAAGTCACAAGTATAAAATTAAATAAGAATGAAGTGAAACTAAATTTAGATGATCATAAAGAAGAAAAATTAGAAGTATCATTTATGCCTAATGGCGCTAAAGGGGAAGTTATTTGGGATAGTTCTGATGCTAGTGTAGTATCAGTAGAAGATGGTAATTTAAAAGCTTTAAAAGCAGGTAGTGCAACAATTACCGCAAAACTATTAAGCAATTTTTCAATTAAAGAAACATGTTTAGTTACTGTTGAATCTAATTACGAAGATTATTCATTTAACGGAATTGATGCTTCTGTAACATCAGGAACTAAAAATTTAAGAGAAGATATTGTTGGTTTTGAAGGCGAAGATGCTTTAGTAACTGTAAATTATGTTATTAATGCTGAAAGAGAATCTGATTTTGAAATGGGTATTAATGTATCCGCTAATACACGTGCCTTCAAGTTAACAGATGTGTTTTCTATTACTTTAAATAATGAAAAAGTATCTTCTAATTCTTATACAAAAGTAGGTACTTGCTGGGCTGATTATAGTGAAATTACTGTAGGAACATATCATCTTAATAAAGGTGATAATACTATTACTATTAGTTATGATAAATCACTTACTGATTGGCAAACATTTAACTTTAAATCATTAGAACTACATGCTCCACAAGCATTAGTGTTTAAAAACAAAGAAGAACCAGTAAGAATGACTTCTATTACTCTTGATCAAAAAGAATTATCAACAGAGTTTGAAGCAGATAAAACCATTAAACTTACTGCCGCAGTAGCGCCACTTGAAGCTTCTACAAAGTATATCAAATGGGAATCAAGTGATAATGGAATTGCCACTGTGGATAAAGAAGGTACTGTAACTATTAAAGGTGTTGGAAAAGTTACAATTACCGCAACTTGTGAATATAATACGGAAATTAAGGATAGTTGCGAAATAATAGTAACAACTAAACAAAATGTCTATGCATTTGATGCAATTGACGATAAAGTATTAGTTGATGAAGGCCAAAAAAACGAAGAACAAAATTGTGTTGGTGTTTCAAGTAGTTATGGCGCGCACATTGTTTATACATTTAATTCGGATAAAGCAGGAACAATAAATCTATCTGCTATCGTATCATCACATGATGCAGCAAGAAAATTTACCGACGTTTATGCACTAAAAATCAATGATGTTACCCAAAATAGTGAAGGGATAATTCCAGTTGGCGCAATGTGGACGGGTTATACTAGCGTTGCTCTTGGAGCGTTTGAAGTAGTGGAAGGAACTAATACAATTGAATTTACATATTTACAACAAGCCTTAACATGGCAAAGTTATAATTTTAAATCTATTGGTATTACTTCTTATAATGTTATTACATTAATGGAAACTCCTAGACCAGCTGAAAAACATACTTTAACAATATTAGCTAATGACGCTAATGTGGCTACAAATGGAAATCGCGATGCTGAAGGAGCAATTGGTGCAATTGGCTATGATATTGTTAGAATTGTTTCTAAATTTAATGCCGATAAAGCTGGTAAAGCTACATTAAAAGCTACATTATCCGCTAGCCCAGATGGAAGAGCTATTTCTTCAATTTATAATATGACTGTTAATGGCACAAGTGTTACTCCACAAGGTAATTTCCAAGTTGGTGATCAATGGGGAAGTTATATGGAATATAACTTAGGTGAAATAGATATAATTGAAGGGGAAAATGTCATAGAATTCTCTTATGAGTGGGCTGTTTCTCAAGGTTGGACTTATAACTATAAAGGTATTTCATTAGAAAGTGAATCAACACTTACATTAATAAATGCTAATCAAAATATTGAAAGTGTAACTTTAAATAATTCAGAAGCAACAATGAAAGTTGGAGATGAATTACAATTAAGCCCAACCATCGCACCAGATACAGTTTTAAATAAAAATGTTACTTGGGAATCAAGTGATGAAACTCTTGCTACAGTTGATAATAATGGCTTAGTAAAAGCAATTAAAAACGGGACAGTAGAAATAACGGCAACTTCTAAAGTGGATAACACTAAAAAAGCAACTTGTGTTATTACTATTGCTGGCGCAACACAAACTTATACATTTAATGCCGCGGATGATAAGACATTAGTGGATCAAGGAACTAAAAATACAAGTGAAAATTGTGTCGGAACTGATGGAACTTATAGTGCACATATCGTTTATAAATTTAATTCCGATAAAGCAGGAACTATTAAACTTTCTTCAACTGTATCTTGTCACGACATTGCTCGTAATTTCTTAGATGTATATGAAATTAAAATCAATGGCACAGTTATATCATCTTCTGCAGTTATTCCAGTTGGCCAAATGTGGTCACAATATGTTCAACTATTATTAGGAGAGTTTAATTTTGTTGAAGGTGAAAACACTATTGAAGTTACATATAAGCAACAAGCATTAGGATGGCAAACATATAACTTCCGTGATATTCAAATTATTTCTGAGTGTGGCATAGAACTTGTAGATGCAAATTAATGTAGATTAAACTTTTTAATTAAAAAACTGTGGAAACTTAATTATTTAAGCACTTCCACAGTTTTTATGTGCTTTTTAAATATGACAAATCAAACATAAATTATTGCTGCTATGTAAACTCGTATTTTTAGTAAATGCATTTTTGTTGATAAAAAAATATAAAACGCATATAATAAATATGAAAAATAAAATTTCAAGATTGTTAGGTGGTTTTAATTATGGAGTTAAATTTAAATAACTATGCCAATGGAGAGCCAATATTTATTGAAGAATTCAAATGCAGTAGTAAAAATTATTTAAGGCAAGAACTTAAAAGACTAACTGATATTGGTGTCTTAGCAAGATTATATAATGGAGTATATTATAAAAAATATAAAACCATTTTAGGCACAGAAGGCAAAATTTCTATAGATAAATATGTTAATAAGTTATACATACAGAATTATTCGGGCTTTTATACGGGCTTAACTTTATTAAATAAATATGGGTTTACAACACAAAATCCTGCTGTAATTGAAGTTGCATCTAATAAGGCAACAACTAAGCAAAGAAAGAACAGCATTGATGGTTTTATGATAATTGTTTATAAACCTGTTGTTAAAATTACTAAGGATAATATTTCGGCTCTTCAATTTTTAGATTTGATGCTTTATATAGACAAGTATTCTGAGCTTGATAAAAAAGAGCGTGTTGAAAAACTTAAAGAATTTGTGGCTAAAACTAATGTTAATTTTGAATATGTAAAAAAATATATATCTTTATATCCGATGTGTGTGTACAAAAATATTTATGATGGAGGATTAATGAATGAGTTGGTCTAACGGAAACGAAATGGTTTGGAGAGAAGTGATTGAAACAATAGCTCAAGAAATAAAAAAGAACGTTATTATTGTTGAAAAAGATACAATTCAATCAATCTTTTTATATGAACTAAGCAAGTCGAATTTGCCTTTTGTGTTTAAAGGCGGAACATCACTATCAAAAGTATATGGACTTATTGATAGATTTTCTGAGGATATAGACATATCTTTTAGTAAAAAAGCAACTGATGGTGAAAAGAAAAAAGCAAAAGAGGCGATACTTAATGTTGCTGATATTCTTGATCTAACGTTAAGTAATCCAAATAAGATTAAATCAAGACATGATTACAATAAATATGTTTTTACTTACGAATCTTTATTTGATGATAAACCGCTAGAAATTATTATAGAAACAAGTTTTTATCAATTGGTATATCCAGTGGAGAAAAAAACAATTAATAGTTTTATTGGAAGTTTTTGTAAAGAAAAAAACATTCAACTGCCTATTTCTTTTGATGCAATGTTTTTCGAATTTGATGTGCAGTCTTTAAACAGAACTTTTATTGATAAAATTTTTGCTATATGTGACTATAGAATTCAAAATATGATGGATAGAGACTCTAGACACCTATATGATGTGGCAAAAATGATTCCATATATAAAATTTGACAACAAAATCAAAGAATTAATTCAATTAGTCAGAAAAGATAGGGCATTGTCTAAAAACAATCCATCTGCAAATGAAAAGTATAACATAACAAATATGTTAAAAGAGATTATTGATAGTAAGTTCTATGAATTAGATTATATTAATGTTACTCAAAAATTACTATATGAACATTATAACTATGATGATGCAATAAATAATGGCATAGCAATAGTAGTTAGCAAAAACATTTTTTAAAATTAATAATATGTATAACTAATTGGTTTATATTAAAAAATAGTGTAAATTTGCACTATTTTGTATATTCCATCAATTTATCACCAGTTAGTAAATTATAAATAGTAATTGTATTGTTCTCCCATATAGCGTAAGAGTTGATTTTGTCGCCTTTTGGAATAGAAATAGATCCTGGATTAATATATGTAACACCATCTACGTTTGTTATTTCATGAATATGACTATGACCGAATAAGACAACGTCAACTTTTTTCTTTTTATATGGATTTTGCGGATTAATTTTGTGACCGTGTGTTAAATAAGCAGTAATATTATCATCAATTTCTTTTCCTTTTCTTATTGGAAACTTTAAAACCATTTGATCGACTTCAGCATCACAATTACCACGAACACAAATGATTTTATCTTTGAGTTCATTTAATAAAGGGATAATCTTTTTAGGCGCATATTGCTTTGGTAAATCATTTCTTGGACCATGATATAAAACATCACCTAGAATAAGAATTTTATCGCATTTTTCTTTTTTGAATACTTTTAATGCTTTATTTAAGTAGTAATAAGAGCCATGAATATCAGATATAATTAAATACTTCATTTTTATCCACCTCGGATTTAGTATAAAACTTTTTGGAGTATAACAAAAGCAAAACTATAAATATAATGCCTCATATTTATTAATGAAATTATCTAGTTTATCTTTGTCTTTGATAATATTGCATTTAATATGTTTTGCTTTTAGATAATAATTACTAGCTATTTCTTTTTTGTTTGTTTTTAAATAAATATCAGCAAGTAACATATACAATTCTGATAAACCAAAAGATGTTTCAGGATTATCAGTGTTTTTACTGATTGATTCTAGATAGTAAGATTCTGCTTTATCATAATTTTTTTCTTTATAATAAGTGTTAGCAATATTAAATAAAGCCATCGATAAATTAGCGTTACTAATATTTTGCTTATTAATAGTATCTATATAATCTTCGAATGATTTTCTAGCAATTTCTAACTTATTTACTTCAATTGCAGTTAATCCAATTCTATTTAATATAACAATATAGTTAGAGTAATCGATATTGTCGCCTTTTTTAATTTCCTCTAACGCTAGTTGTTGATATTTCAATGCAGATTCATAATCGTTTTTATTAAAATGAGTAGAACCAATATAGGATAAAATATAGCTTATTAAATTATGATCTTTTAGATTAATTTTTAAAGCGAGTTCATAAGCTTTTGTATTTAAATAATTGGAATAATCATACATTTCAAATCTTTCGTTATCTGTATTTTTTTGATTATAAAAGTTCATATCCTGACTATTATAAGTTTCTTCATCAACATGGAATAAATCAGCGTAATTAATATCACAAATACAATTACCAAAACGATGTAATAGTAAAACCATTAATTCGTCTTCACCTTTTAAAACATTACACATATGTTTGATAATTATGGTGAGTTCGCCTTTCTCTAAACCAATATTTCTAAAAACATCAATAAATCTTGATAAAAATGGTTTTAATGATGTTGTATCTAGTGATGTGTTTTTAATAACACTTTCAATTATTATTTGGTGTAAACTAAATCCATTATCCTCATTTACAATTCCTTTTTTTACTAAAGAAGCACATTTTCTAAGCAATGTTCTATCTATTTTTTGCATTGCTCCTTTGCTAATTCCATGTGGAAATAGTGCTAAAATTTTTAGCATTTCTATTTCATCTTCATTTAATTTGGAATAATCAAATAATGTGGATATTTTTTCTTCATCACTATCAAATTCATTTATATCATTTAATAGATTATCGTTAAATAGTTCTTCAAACGTATAATACATTTCGTTAGCGTAGTTACCAATGAGTTTAATCATTAAAGTATGATATCCCATCTTTTTAACTATTTCTTGAGCATATTTAGCTTCTTTTTCATTATATTCTTCATTTGCATAAGCAAATAACATTTGAATTAGAGAATCTTCGCTTAATGAATTTAAGTGGTAATTTGCACAAAAATTATATTTGTTTCTAGAAGAAATGATAATTGAGCAACCTAGTGTAGTAAGAGGTATTAATTCCATTTCATTTATATAATCCGCTCCATCAATAACAAGAAGACATTCTGTTGACAAATTTTGAAGCAAAATCATCTTTCTTTGATAGAGCGCTTTTGTTTTCGTGATAGATGGATCAACAATTGAATCTAAAAACTTTGCGTCATTAAATCCATTAAATGGTATAGCGGCAATAGTTTCTTCAATGGAATTAGTATATTTACAAATATGGATACTATGATAGGCATCCTTATTACTATAATAAGCAAAGAAATGTTTTAATAAAGAGGTTTTTCCAATTCCACCCATACCATATAAATTAATTATTCTATTTTTTGCTAACAAATTATGAATATTTTCAATGTCTAATTCTCTTCCAATAAAGATATCATCACTAGCAAAAAAGGCATAACTATCTTGTGGATATGGATTAACAATATTAGAAACATTATTATCTAATAAAACTTGTACACTTTTTAAAACCTCAGATAATTTTGCAGCATATTCAGGAAATAAATTTAAAATTTGACTTCTTTGCAATGGCTTTAATATTTTTCCCATTTTATCATATGGATGAATTACGTCGGCGATTTGAATTGGCAAAACTTTTTTATTTTGTTTTATTGCATAAATAAGCTCATTTTGACACCATTTAGAATCAAGCGATTCTTCACATAATATAAACACGATTATTTTAGAATTGTCTATTGCGGAATATATTTCATCAATATAATCAATGCCTTTAGGAATGGAGTTAGGAGCAATCCAAACATTATAGCCATTACTATTTAATAAACTTGCAATATCACTAGCAACAATCGCGCGCTTTGTAGAATAAGAAATCATTATGTCATGTTTTATAAATCTGCTATCGAAAGGCATACTATTCACTCCTTAATTGCTTTTTTGTTACAAAATTATAATATCATTTTTGCTGTAATTATGCAAAATTAGGCAAGATATAGAATCCAGAATAATGCTCAAGATTTACAAATTGTTTATTTTTGTAATATTGCTCAAAAAAACCTTGACAAAATGCTACGGGGGGGGGTATTATCTTATAAGATAAAAGGAGAAAGATAAGCATATGGAAAAATTGAAAGTTTATGAAGAACCATTTATAACATTCATTGAAATTAAAGTATGTGATGTTATTTGTGTATCTGGTGTAGAAGAAGACAAAGATGTAATTATGCCAGATAATGGTGGAGATTGGAGTAGTTTTACTTCTACAAAGTAACTATAAGGAGGGATTTACATGGAAACAATTACAAAGCAAAAAATTGGATTGTTTGTAATTACTGCTGGACTTGGTTTAGGAGTTATTACTTGCAATGGTAATTTATTTGACACAAAAACAGCCAAAGCTGATCCTGCGATTGCAGTAGATGCTAATATTAAATTTGATGCTAGTGCTTCTTTAAGAGTCGATGAACAAGCAGTAGGTATTAGATTTAAAGCACATATGGACAAAAATATTTATAATAACTTTGTTAGTAATGGTGCTTACAAAGATAACGTAGAATTAGGAATGATTATTATTCCACAAGCGGCTTATGATGCTTTTAACAAACAAAGCAGTGAAAAAGATTATTTTACTTTCTTAAAACAATTTGGCAAAGACAAAGGAGCTATCTCAATGGAGTTCCCAGCAAGTAAAATATATAAAGAAGCCGAAAATGATTATACTATGAGTGGTGTTTTAGATTTAGCAAAAGATCACTATGCATTAAAATATCAAGCTGTTGTTTATTATTCAATCGATGGTGGAGATAGTTATGTTTATAGTAATCGTTCTGATTCACGCTCATTTGTTTGTTTAGCAGATGAATTATTATCTAGTTCAACAGCAAACTTAAATGACGAACAAATTAAGAAATTAAAATTTATTACTAATAAATATGATGTTGCCGAAGGACATGATTTTGTTGATAACGTATGTACAGTTTGTCATGGAGAAGAAGTTTTAAACTTCACATCTATCGATGAATTAAATAGCCTAAGTTCTATTGGTACCGCTACTGAAACAGTTAATGTTGATTTAACTGGTAAAACATTAGAAGCAAACAATTTAACTTTAGGTAATAAAAATATCGCTGATTTACATACATTTAAAAACACTAGCGAATTAACAGAAGATGAAAAAGAAGTAGCGGTAGGTCCTAAAGGAACTGAAACAGTTTTAAATACTGCTAAAAAAGGTCAATCATTTGTAATTAAAGGCGGAACATTTGAAGGAGTTAAGGGCAAAAATCCTAATGATATTAATAATGATAAAGAAGGATATATCGGCACTAATCTTCCAGATGGCGCTACATTAATATTTGATGGTACAACATTTAAAGGTGCACTTAGTATTAAAGCTGAATGGCAACAAATTATTGCTAATGGATATAATCACGAAAGTACATATCCACATAAATTAGATAAAATCATTTTAAGAAATTGTACATTTGATGATGGTGCTTTATTCCAAAATGGTGGATTTGCTAGAGAATTAATTATTGATAACTGCGAATTCAAACAATTCAACAATGGTAACGATAGCAATCCTATGTGGTTTATTAATCTTGGTGCCTCTAATTTAGGTTGGTATCTTGGAGAAGGTTCTAAAGTCACAATTAAGAATTCAACATTTACATCAACTCGTCCAATTAAATTGTATGAACAAGTTGTAGAAAATGCTTCATTAGAAATTACAAACAACACATTCAATCTAATTGATGATGGAAATAAGAAAAATGACGCTATTATATTCTCAACTACATCTGGTGAATCAAGTAATATTAAGATTACAGGAAATGAAATTAATGGTTGTATTGCATTAATGGCGTTTAGTGCAACACCAAGCATGAAAGAGGGCGCAACATTTGTTGCTAAAGATAATATTCTTAATGGCTCTAAAGTTGCAGTTGGATGGAAAACTGATGTTGATTATGATGTTGATTTTGCTGAAACAGATATAGTTAAAGTAAGTTCAAATGATAATCTTGGAACATCTATTTCTAATGCATTAGAAAATACAGATTCCGCAACAATTAGTTTGGCTGAAGGCGAATTTAGTCTAAAAGAAACAAATAAGAAATATGCTACTGATAAAGATTTAACATTTATCGGTAAAGGAAACGGAAAAACTATTTATAAAAATACTCCAAAAGGTGTATCTGGTGAAGCAAATGCTGATTATTCGTTTGATGGAACAAATTCTGTAACATTTAGAAATATTACTATTGAATTAGGTGTTGAAAATTTCAACGGATTTGTTAGACCAAAAGAAATGATGTTTGAAAACTGTATCATTAATGGTATGGGTTCATATTGGGGTACAGGTAAAGTAACATTTAAAAATTGTGTATTTAACACTGATAAAGAATATAATTTATGGTTATATTCAGGAAATTACTTTGAATTTGATAACTGTACATTTAATTCTTCAACTGGTAAATTTGCTCATGCATATAAAACACAAAATGATGGTGTTACAACTGCTCTATTTAATAATTGCAAATTTGTTGGTACAACAAATAACAAAGCTGCAGTTAACATTAAAAAATATAATGGAACTGTTTGGAATATATCAATGAATGATACTACATTAGAAGGTGTAAATTGTACGGCAACTGATAAGGTTTCTGATTTATATTATGTTAATAAACCAGAAGATTCAGGAGCTTCATATGATTATAGTGAATTAACAGTTACAGTTGACAATGCATTAGTATGGAAAGGTTCTGATGTTGTGAAAGCTCCTGCTAAAATAGAAGCAAGCTCAAATGAAGAACTAACATCATCTATTACTGATGCTGTGAAAGAATCTGATTCTGTAGAAGTTGGTTTATCTGATGGAACATTTAGTGTTAAAGATGAGCTTAACGAAGGGCAACTTTCTGGAAAAACAATAAAATTTGTTGGAAATGGTAAAGACACAATTTACGGATCAACATATACTGAAGGACAAGGCGGAGAATATGGCGCTGATTATTCTTTATCTGGAGCAAATGTAACATTTAGCAATATGACCATTAATCTAGGTGGTGCTAAAAATTACAATGGCTTTATAAGAGCTAATGAATTAGTATTTGAAAAATGTGTTATTAATGGTATGGGCTCATATTGGGGCGTAGGAAAAGTTACATTTAAAGATTGTGAATTTAATACAGATGAAGAGTATAACTTGTGGTTATATTCTGGTGAATCATTTGAATTTGACAATTGCACATTTAATTCTTCGACAGGCAAGTTTGTCCATGCGTATAAAGAACAAAATAATGGAATTACTAATGTAGTATTAAAAGATTGCAAATTTATTGGTACTACAAAAACAAGTAAAGCTGCAGTTAATATTAAAAACGAACATGGCGCAAATTGGGATGTTACTATTATTAATGCATCGTTAGATAATGTTGTATGTAGTGCATCTGATAAAGTGTCTGACTATTTCTATGTGACAAGTGATAACGGAGCAGATTATAGTTCAACAACTGTTACTATTGGAAACAAAGTTGTTTGGGCTAATAATGCCGCAGTAGCAGAATAAAGATTTAAATCTTATTTATATAAGGCGTTAAGATAAAACTTAACGTCTTTTTTTACGCTTAAATTATAAAATATAGGCAGAAGCCATATTAAATTAATGTAAAAATATTTTACTAGCAAAATTAACATTTAAGATTTGTATAATCAATTTATTGGTAATTTAAAACTATTAATTAGACTTATGGAGATAAATAAATTATTAGATTTATAGTACTAATATTACCAAAAAGCCTTTTTGTAAAAATTAATCCATATTTGCGGGATATTTATATTTTTTACTTATATTATAATTTGTGCGATAATCAGTAACTAATATTGGAAAAAGAATATAAAAATTATATTTTATTAATCTATAATGCGTTTTTTTATATATTATAAAAAAATGAATTTACTGAATAATGCATAATTATTAAAAACGCGCCTGCAATAAATGTTTTTTGTATTTTTTAATAATGTAAAAAAACGAGTGCATTTTTCTTGACAAATGGTTTTTGTCCTAGTATTATTTTACCTAGTCACGCTTAAAAGGAGGAAAAAAAGCATGAAAAAGAAATTTTTAATTGGCAGTCTATTACCAGTATTAGCTGGAGCAGCAGTTGTAGGATCAGGTTTTTCACTTTGGTTCTTCAATAACAC
>ERZ808292.313-NODE-313-length-12397-cov-4.251013_pt1 | contig 12397 bp, 15 predicted proteins | sample MGYA00521275_ERZ808292 | MGnify/ENA primary metagenome ERZ808292 (study PRJEB31516, sample SAMN03275613) | gut metagenome | biome: mammalia-associated habitat; material: feces | host: Papio cynocephalus | place: Kenya | collected 2012-07-26 ... | reverse complement strand
GCTAATCATTCGGGCAGGATATACACGTCCGCTTCGTCCCCGCTGCGACGCCAAACAGCCCGGTATCCATCCCACGTAAAGCTTTCCCACGCGTTGCCGGTGTCCGTGAAGTCCCGTTGTCCGGCGTTGAGTTCAATCGTCATGCAGTCGATATCATAGGGATTGCCGTTTGACCACATTCCGCTGCCGCTCTCGGAACGGTACCGGAACCAGCCGCCATCGATGCCGAGTGAACGGAGGGACTGCCCGCCGGCGGCTTCGTGCGGCGTGCACGCGGTCCACGCACTCTTCAGCGCGCCGTCCGGCACCCTCGCCGCGCCGCCGGTTTCGTCGATGATGCCGGAGCCGAGATCATGCACAAGCCCGGACAGATCATGATATTCGGTTTCCTGCTTCTGCTGGGCGTCGGTCCGGTCCGTCCGCTTCGTTTCGGCGGTGGTCGAAGACCTATCCCGCTTCGTTGTTTTGGGCTGCGAAACTGGTTCTTCCCTGGCTTCCGGCGAGGGCGTTCTGGCGCGTTCGAGTTCCGCCGGGGACGCAATGGCCGGCGAGGCCGGCCGCTCGGACGTCGGGGCTGCGGTGGGTGCGCCGCCGCAAGAGCACAGCACGGCGGCGGATGCAAGAACCCCGATAATTCGGATGAAGTTTTTCACGTTGATGCACCTCCTCATTGAGTGCGTGCATCAATTTTACCGGAAAAGCATGGCGCTGAACGGCCCTTGTGGACGCTCAGCGCCATACCCTCACAGGTCAGCCCTTGACCAGATCGAAGATCTGGTTGATCTTGCTTTCCATATCACGAATGCGCTTGTCCATGAAGCAGACGCGCTCGTAGATATTGCCGTTGGTTTCGCCTTCATCGGCGGCGTCGTCGCGACGGGAAAGCACTGATTCCATCTCGCGTATGCGCTTGTCCATGTAGCAGACGCGCTCGTAGATGTTGCCAGTGGTGTCGCCGCCTGCCGCGTCGTCGGTGCGTGACAGCAGCGCCTTCATGTCGTCGGTGTTCTGCTGCGCGCGGCTGAGGCGCATCCACGCCGGCCAGTTGTCCTTGCCGGTTTGGGCGTCGCGGCCCAGCTCGTAATTCCACAGTTCGCTTGGTGTTGGCATGTCATCCTCCTTGGATTGGTTGGTTTTCGGCCTCAGATAGCCGATGATTCCCGTCTTGGGCAAGCGGTGCCTGCTCGCGGGCACGGGGTTCTGCGTGAACGTGTACAGGCGGCTGCCCTCGTCCGCGATCACGATGGCCACGTGATTGCGCAATGACGACGCGCCGGGGTTGTACCAGAACGCCACATCTCCCTTGCGGGGCGAGACGTCCGGTCCGAGCCTGTCGAACCTCTTGCGAAGTTCGGCGTTGGCGGGCCACTGGTGCGTGTAGACGCCGCACGCCCACCCGGTGATGGTGTGCGTGGCTGATTTCGGCGTGTCCCAGCACTCCATGGCGTATTTGCACCACAGGTCCCAGCACTGCGCCGGATGGGACTTGGGGAAGCCGTCCACGTCCACGTATTTCTGGTCGTATTTGGAGATGAACTGGTCAAAGGTAATCATTGCATCATTCGTCCTTTCCGTTGTCTGTTGGTTTGCCGTCGCCGTCGCGCCCGAACAGGCCCAGCAACGGGTTGTCGGCCAGTTCGGGGTTGATGGCCACGAGATTTTCGAGCACGCTTGAGGTTTCCGTGCCGATGACGTAGACGCACACCGGAACCACAAGGGGCACCGCGAAGCCCATATCCACGAAACGCTGCCCGTATTCGAGGGTGAACGCCAAGGCTATGACGATCAGATACGCGCTCTTGTGCCACAGGCCTCTGCGCATCTTGGCGCTGTCGATGTCGTGCGCCGCCGCGCCCTTAGCCAAGCCGGTGAGAATATCGAGCAGAATCGTCACGGCGACGATCACGGTCGCCGCTATCTGGGTCTTGTCCATGACTGTCCTTTCTAGATGATTGCCATTCTTCGGATGCCGTACACCTGCGTGATAGTCACGCTGTCAACCATCATGGCGGCGTTGGAGCCGTCCACCTGGCCCTCGCCCGTGTGGTATCCGTTGCCGTCCTCAAACGTGTTGATGACTTTTCCGTTGATTTGCACGGTGCGTGATTTCAGATACAGGCTGCTGCCATTGTTCTGGTAGTAGCTGCTGGTGAGCACCACCAGCTTGTTGTTCGGGTTGGCGACGGTGACGGCCGAATACACGTTGTCGTTGCTCTTGTAGCAGATTTCCAGCTTCTCGAAGTTCTCCGCGCTCTCGCTCAGCGTGACGGCACCCTGAAACGGGTTCGCGTCGTTGTCGAACAGCACCACGGTATTGTCCCTGATCGAGGTAAGCAATCGTTCCAAGCTGGTGACGCGCGAGGCGAGGCCGCTGGCGTCCTGCCCGTCGAAATCAAAGCCCGTCAGACAGTTCTCTATGGCCTGCGCCTGAGATTGCATGATTGACGGCAGTTGGTCCACCATGTCGGAGTCATTCGGATATGGCAGGCGGTATTTGTCGGTGTAACTGACCATTTGTGCTTCCCTCCTATGGTTTGCGTACCGCGTTGACGTATCGGAGCGCGCCCACCGGCCAATTGGCGTCAAAGTATTGCGCCCCGCTGCCCAGCGCTTTCATGGCGCGCACGGTGGCGGTGTTCGTGCCGGACGAATCGAACGACGGCCACAGGTTCATTTCGTTGCTCCAAGCTCCCAGACGGTCGTTGGGGTCGAATGTCACGGTGCCGTTGATCGGCAGCCACGCGCCGTGCGTGGCCGGATACCGCGCCTCGTACTTGCTGCCGAGAATGACCATGAGCTTTACGGTCCCCGGCACGAATCTGTATTGGTTGTCACACCGTTTTGAGTGGAACGTGACGGCGGGCAGCCGTGCGCGCCGGTTGCTTTCCCTCACTGCGGCTACTACCTTGCTCACGTCGAACGTTGCCGGGTCGGACCCTTCGGCGGTGATTTCGTCCATGCCTATGGTCAGAGTGCTGGCACCGTCGCGCGAAGCCACATCGACCTCCACAAGCCTGCTCCGGTCCTGCGTGTAGGTCCAGTACGTCGCCGCTTGATCGATTTCATCCTGCGTGGCTCCCGGATTGGTGAGCGTTTGCGAATACCAGCGCAGTTCCACGTGCGAAAAATACTGGTCATTCGATGTGACCTGCGCGCCGGCGCCAATGGTCGCGGCCCTGGCAAGCTCGAAGCGCTGATCGTCCATGACGTCAACCAGCGATTCGTCGCTGCCGGGCGTGTCCTGTGCCTTCACGCGGCTGCCCATGTAATAGACCTTCGCGCCGAAATCGGAAAACGGCGAATACAGGCGAGCGGCACCGTCGCTGTTCCACGTCGTGACGTACTGCACGCGGTCTATGCGCGTTGTATTGACGCCATTCACCTGCACGGTGCGACGGTTTTTCATGACATCAAGCACGCTCACCTGTTCCGAAGCGAGGAAATCACGGCCATGGATGCTGCCCACGTTGTAATACGCGCTCACGATACCGTCCTGCGCCATGCGCTGGTCCAGCCAAGTGAAGAAATCGGAGCCGGCCCACTGATAGCCCTTCTTCTGCCACTCTCCCGAGTTGGGCCCCTGCCGCGTGTCGGTCGCCACGATATAGAGCCGGTCCGAAGCCGTGACCTCAAGCCTTGTGCCACCACGGTCAAGCGCGACAGCCCTACAATCGGTAACGAAGCCGTCGAACAGGCGGAAATTACTGGTTGGCGTGGTGCCGACGCTGATACGATGGCCGCGCAGACTGTCGGCCTTCGCGCTCCACTCACCGGACCTGTCCAGCAGGTTAATGCGCAGAACGCTGGGCACCGGGTCGTCCCACGGCGTTTTCTTGCCCCATTCGACGGTGAACGGAACCAATGCCGACGGCAGTCCGGTGATGTCCTCGCGGTCGGGCAGCACACGCCCGTCCAACCATATGCAAGCGGTTTCCCTGATCGGAACGCGGTTCACCATGACAGCCTCTTTCCCCTCACGCGCGCCCATTTGTCGAGACTGTCAACGATCTGCCCGGCCACCTTGTCGTTGTCGAGGTTGCCGTGCGCGTCCACGTTGATGTTCACCGTCACGCTTGCCGTATGCGTCCGTCCGGCGAGGCCCGCCGTCATGGGCGAAGCGCTGAACAGACTGGGTGCCGAAGCACGGGCGCGCAACGGCATGACCGTGGCCGTGGGGTCGATGACGGTTGACGACTGGTAGACGCGCATCGGCTGGGCCATGTACGACGCGCTGGCCGAAGCCATGCTTCTCCTCGCGCCGAACAGGTTACTTACCCAGCCGCTCACTTTGTTCCAAGTTCCGCTTATCCAATCGAATATTCCACGGACCTTATCGGCAAGCCACTGGAATCGATCGGCAACCCATTGGATCGGCGCTGTGAACGCGTTCTTGATGCTTTCTCCAACGCTCCTGAAGAACTGGCCGACGGCGTTCCACTTGTCCTGCACCCACTGCGCAGCTCTGGCGAAGGCGTCGGATATGGACCTACCCACACCGCCGAACCAATCAGCAATGCCGTTCCATGTCCATTTGAACCACGCGCACAGCGAATCCCATTTCTCGCCTATCCAGTCGGCTGCAACGCCGGCGGCCTTCTTCACGCTGTCCCAGTTCATCACCAGCACGGCGATGGCGGCCACGATCGCCAGAATCACGGCCACCACCGGCAGAAACGACAGGTTCACGGCACCCTGTGCAGCGGCCACGATGGCGGCCACGACGCTGTACGCGGTCATGGCGGCGTTCAGTGTGACGATCACGGCGGCAACGCCGGCGATGACGGCCACCAACGGCGTGAGCCATGACGTGTTCGCCTGTATCCATGTGGCCACGGCCGCGAGTTTCTCTGCCATCTGGGTGAGGAACGGCAACAGCGCTTCGCCCAACTGGGCCTTGGCGTTCTCGAACGCGGCGTTCATGCGCTGCTGCTGGCCCTGTGCCGTGCCGGCCTCGCGCGCGAAGTTACCCACGGCCTTGCCCGACTGTGCGGTGATGGCCGCCAGCGTGGCCTGCATCTTCGCGTTGCGGTCGCCCGACTTGTACAGGTCGCCAAGCCCCATGCTCGCGGCCTGAGCCTGCAAAGTCGCGTCGTTCAGGCTGATGCCGTATTTCTCGATCGGGTCCATCTCGCCCTTGAGCGCCGAAGACAGGGCGTCCACTGCGTCGGCGGTGGTGCCGCCGAACATCGAACTAAGATCAGCGCCAAGGCCGATCAGCTCGTTCGTCTTATCCGCCGACTGGTCAACAGACATGCCGAAGTTCTGCAACTGGCTGCCCACCAGCGTGGCGAATTGGTTGTACTCGTTCTGGGACAGGCCCACGGCAGTGGCCGCGTCCTTGCTCCACTCCAACATCTGCTTGCTGGACTGCCCGAACACGGTTTCGACGCCGCCGACGCTCTGCTGAAGGTCGGCGGCCGCGCTGGCGCACGTCGCGGCCCCAGCGCCTATCGCGGCCAAGGCGGCACCGGCCGCAACCGACGCCTTGCCCACCTTGTCCTTGAAGGACATGCTGGCACGTTGGGCCTTGTCCATGGCGGCCACAGCCGAAGTGGCGTCGCCGATAATGCGAATGGCAAGAATCGCGCTTTTCACCCTCTCGCCTCCTTTGCCTCTTGCTCGGCCTCTTCGGCGGCCTCGCGTTCCTTTTCCAGCAGATCGAGGCATGTGCCCCAATCCTCCGGGCTTGGCCCGCTCTCGCGCCTCCAAGCCCATGGCGTGCCTCCGAAGCGTGCGGCCAGCACGCACGAATAGGCGTTCAGTCCGTTTTCGTCCCATCGTGGAAAGGGCCGGCGGCACCGCCCTCGTGCGATGAGGGAATCGGGTCGTTGTTGTAGTACTCGGGTTCGGGTTCGACGTCGTTATGGATATCCTCGATGCTCACGACGGTTGCCAGCCACCGGTCGAACGGCAGATCGGTTAGCGAGGTCTGCCGGCAGCGCATATAGGCGCTGTAGGCGTTGAACTTAACGGCGGCCTCCATGAGGGTGCCCCAGCCGTGCGCCTTGCCGTAGGTTTCGGCGGCGGTGCGTTGGAACATGGTCACCATGATTTCGTCCGTATGGCCGTCGGTGTAGCGCACGCGCGTGTTCGCGGTGGTGTTGGTGTTGTCGCTCATTTGCTCAAGTCTCCTGTAACTATGCGGTTGATGATCTTCTGGACTGCCTGAGAGTACAGGGCCGTCCATTCCGGCTCGGTGTCCTTCGCCGCCTTGTTGGCGAAATAGGTCGCCTTGATATGGTGGCCGGGCCAGCCGTAGTTAATGACGCCGGCATAGGGCACCTTGCCTTTGTTGCCGGCTCGCACAACGCCGGCCTTCTGGGTCGCGCCGGCCCTCACGGTGCGGGCCAGTCTGCCGGAGACGTGCGGGGCCGTTTTCTTGGCCACGCCGGCCACGATGCTGGCGGCCTCGCGGTTCACTGCCTTGAGGTCTTTCAGATCGTCGCCGGCCTTCTTCAGGCCACGCGCCAACTCGCCGGCTCCACGCAACTGTAGACAGCCGTTGCCGCCGGCCCCATACATCCCGGCCAAGCGTCACGCCCCGGCCGGCGGGTAGGCGCTGGGCGTCACGTTGGTGGCGGCAAAGCTGAAGTCGTTGGCGTTCTTGCTTTTCACGTCGCCGCCGATCTGAATACTGGCGATAGTGACGTTGCCAGACCACTGGACGCTGCCGGACGTGTTGGGCACGAACACGAACGGCAGTTCCTCGCCGCTATGCTGATTGCACCAGACCTGTAGGCCGTCCATGCTGAAGTCTTCCTTGACGCTGCCGGTCAGCGTCCAAGACTCGGTCTGGCTGCCGCCCTCGCTGTGCCCGTCCAGAAAGTTGTCCGGGTCTTCGGTGTCGGTGCTGGGTTCCAACGCCGTGTTGGTCACGTCGGCGCTGAAGTCCTGTTCACTGCCGGTGTCGCCGATCTTCAGCGAACCGGGGCCTAGGGTGCGGATTTTCGCCATGATATGTTCCTTTCGTTCAGTCTTCGGTAAGTTCCAAGGGGTTCAGGGTCAGTTCGTAGGCCGCGAGGTTACCCACGCCCGTCAATGAATAGGTGACGGGTTTGGCCTCGCGCATGTTCACCCGGCGTTCCCAGAGCCGTTCGACCACGGGGGTGATGATGTCCAAGGCGGCCACCTGTGTGGCGGTGGTGCCGGCGATCACGTTCACGGTCCATACGCGCTCTTGGAACTGGTAGCCGTCGAACGTGATCGTCGGCGGGTCTACCAGCATGACGGCCTTGCCGGGCAACGGCCGGGCCTCTTGGGCGTCGATGGTCACCACGTCCACAAGGTCGCCGGCGGCGTCCCTGAGCAATTCCATAAGGGCTTCGCGTTCCTCGCGCACGCTCACGGTCATGCGATCACCAGCCCGCCCGTGTTCACGCCGGCGGCCTTGAGCTTCGGCCACACCGAACGCAACGGGTCCGTGGACACGCGGAACGGTTCGGTGGTGCCGTCGCCCACGTCCATGACGCCCAACCGTGCGTCGCGGCTGTTGTACAGGTCCGCGGCGCACGACACGATGCAATCGGCCAGCACCTCGTCCTTGACGTGAGCGGTGCCAACGGCGCTGCTCACGTAAGCCTTGGCCGCCGCCAGCTTCGCGCCCAAACGGTCGTCGTCGCCTTGCGGCACGTTCACTTCGTTGCGAAGCTGGGCCAGCAACTGCGCGTCGTCCATCGTCACTTGCCGCTCTCGCCGGCCGCCGCGAACTTCACCGGCAACAGGCCGTCGGTGAACGTGGCGGCCACGGCCATGTAACCGTAGACGCTGTAGTTGTCCACGATGTTCACGGGGTCGGTGTTGGAAAGCTGGGTGGGGCCGCCGCTCTCCCACACGGTCACGGCGGTCGGGTCGATGAACGCGGCGGTGCCGGCCGGTGCCTTCGGCAGCAGATACACCGGCACGCGCATAAGGTCGCCCACCACGCCGGTCAGGTCGAAAGCGCCGATGGTGTCACTGCCCTTGCCAGAGATGTCCAAGAACCGGTTGCCCGAGTCCTTGAGCTTGATAAGGGCCAGCGCCACGTCCTTGCTGACGCCCAGACGGGTCATGGCCGCGTTGCGGTCGTCCATCACCTCGGCGGCGTCAAGGATAAGGCCGGCCCACTGGTCTGGCGTCATGGCGTCCAACGTGGCCGGTGCCGCGATGTTGTTAGCGTTCGACGTGGCGTCGCGCTGTGAGGCGATCAGATCGTACAGGTAGGTGCGCACGGCGTTCTCGGTGGCCTTCGCATAGGCGTTGTTCAGCGCCCTGAGCGCGGTGTTCAGCATGGGCGTGGTGCTTCGGTCGATCACCTGACGCGACAGCGTAGTGTATCCGCCATAGGTGTTGATGTCCGCCGTCTTCGTGCCGAACTTCACCTTGCCGAAGGTCAGGGACACGCCCTCGGCGGTCTGCTTGTTCACTGCCGTGGTGTCCTCGGTCACCACGTTGTACTCCATGCTCATACCGGTGGCCGGCAGCGTGTCGCGGGTAAGGACATTGGTCACCTTGCGGCGCTGTTCGATCAATCGCAGATCGTCCTTAATCCATGCCACGGTGTTGCCGGTGTCGCCGGTGACGATCTGGTCTCGGGTCTGGCGCATAAGGTCGATGGCCGCCGCATGGTTGGCGTCCCTTTCGTCCGAAAGGGCCTTGAGGTAGTCGCCGGCGGTGCGGAACTCGCCGCCCAGTTCGGCGGGCTTGCCGGCATTGAAGCCGGCGGCCACGGTGGCCTTGATGCCGCGCAGTTCCTCCCCGAACGCCTCCAAGCGTTCGTTCACGGCATTGTCGCGCTGCTCATTGTTGTTGTCGCCCATATTGGGTTCCTCCATTCCTTCGTTGGTTGTGGTTGTGGTCTGGGAACGCTGGCCGGTGATCTCGGCGGACGGATAGGCGGGTATGCCGGTAACGGCCACCTCGAACAAGTCCACCTTGCGGCGGTGTACCTCGGTAACGCCGTCGTCGGAAGCGATCACCCTGTTTTCCACCGGCCTGAATCCGATGCTGAAGCCGTCGTAGACGCCTTCGCGCACCAGTTCGGCGGCCTCGCGCCCGCCCTCGGTGTCGGCCAGCCTCGCGGTGATGTGCAAACCGTCCGCCTCGCGGCGCATGTCGGTAATCTTGCCGATAAGCTCGCCATGCTCGCGCGACACCTTCACGGTGCGGCGGTCTCCGAACTCGCAATCGGGGTCGATCACCTCGGCATAGTCAGACCACAGCGCATAGCGTTGGTTGAAGGGCACGGCCACGCCCTCCAACGTCATGCCGTCGCCGCCGGCGTCGCGCACCTCTAGGCCGGAGACGTTGAGCGTGCGCGTCTCCATAAGCCTTTCGTCATGCTCATTGCTCATTGGTGGTTCCTCCGATCTGTTGAATCTGCGCCGCCTGTTCGGGTTCCAATGGCGGCAAGCCCTCGCGTTCCCTCACGTCGTCCACGGTCAGCCACCCGCTGCCGATGGCGGTCTGGTAGGCGTTGTACCGGTCGGCCATGTCGGCGCGGCGGCTGGAATCCCAGTCGAAACGCACCACGCGGCCACGCGGCAGAAGTCCGCTCAGCAGTTCTTCGATCTCGCCCGTATAGGCGGCCAGCGTGTAGTCCGCAAACTCAATCCACGATTGCTCGATATTCGAGTAGGTGAGGTTTGAGCCGTCCACGGCGGCCAGCATGATGCTGGCCGGGATACCAAGCAACCGGGCAATCTGGGTGGTGTCGAACTTCTGCGTCTCCAGAAACTGCAAGTCCGCCGGCTTCATGTCCAAGGGCACATAGGTGAGGTTGCTGCCCACCACCTTAATGTCGCCGGCCTTGCCGGCCTTGCCCCAATCGTCCTTGGCCTGTTTGGCGCTGTCCGGCGTGATCTTCTGGTCGCTCTTCAGATAGCCCTTCACGTTGCTGCTATCGGTGTAGAAGCGGGCCTTGTAGTCGCGGGCCATCTTCGCGCCCTCCACCTCCTCGCGGGCCGCCGATATGGGGCCAAGGCCACGCAAGCGTCCGGGCACGTTCAGGAATTTCAGGTGGGTCACGTCGTCGGGCGTGTACTCACGGCCCAGATAGGTGTAACGCAACACCGGCGCGGCGGGGTCGCGGCCATCGTCGCGCACGGTCACCAATGACGGCGGCAAGACTTGGCACGACACCACTTCGTTCCCATAGCGCAGCTTGCGAACGAAGGCGTTGCCGTCAAGGCACAGGCTCGCCACTATGTCGCTGATGAAGTCACGGCGGCTACGGTTGGCGTCCGGCCGGTCGATGATCGAGGAAAGCCCGTTGAGCTTCACGCCGCCGCGCATTTCATGCAACGGCAAGCCGGCGATGGCGGTCTGGAGCACCTGAACGCCACGGAACACGGTGGACAATTGCAACGGGTCATAGGCCGGCGTGCGGCTGGGCGGCGTGATCTCCGGCGGCAGATCGTCCACGGCGGCCACGCCGCGCGTGATGATCTTACCGGCGAACCGCAAGCGTGCGAAAAAACCCAAGTCGTTCATGCCGCATATCATGCGCCCGCCCGGCTGGCCGTGGCGAGTGGCGCGCGCCCTTGCACGCCACAGTCCGCCATAGCCGGCTATGGTCAGAAGATTTGCAACGGCCCTTCGGGTTCCGGCCTATGGGAGACGCCCCACGCGGCAAGCATGGCGCTTTCGAGCGGCGATGTCTGGCCGGTGCTGCCCCTCCGGGACACGCGCCAAGCGTCGCCGCTCCATGTGCGGGCGCTGTTCGCGGCGCTGGCGTCCAGCTCGGGGTCGGCTGCGTGCCTGACTGTGCCGTTTTCCAACCCGGACACGAACGCTTGGCCCACGGCCAGAAAGTCGCCGGCTTGCATGTCCACGAACGTCACGGCCGGGTCTCCGTTGATGTCGGCCAACGCCTTGAGCCGGTCGCACAGGTCGCCGTTCGGGCCGCGCGAGTCCATGCACAACGGGGCCGAATACTTGGCGCACAGTCGTGTGATCTCGGCCGGGGCCGCGCCGGTGCCGTCCAAGACCTTGAGCAACTGGACTGTAACCGTGCCGTCGGGTTCGGCTATGCCGGCGCTGATCGACGTATGGGTGGCGTCCACGTCCACGGCAGCGCCGAACACCACGGGTCTGCCGTCAAGATCGTCGGGCCGCACCGGCTGGCACGCGGTCGCGTCCCACAGGTCGGCGCTGATAACGCGCTCGGCTATGCCCACGTCGCGCCTGTTGGCGAAGGCACGCGCCCAACCGGCCTTGTTGTCCCCGAACTGCTGGCGGAAGTCGGCCAACTGGCGCAAGTCCCACAACAGGCCAGCCGCCGGGTGCCAGCGGGCCACGGCCTTGAGGTCTTCGGGGTCTTCGTCGTCGGGCAAGCCGAAGTCGAACCACGCCGTGCGCTCGGGAACGTTCCCGCCGCGCAAGCCGTCCAACAGGCTGTTGAAGAACGTGGAAGCGGCCGTGCCTTCGGTCGATGTTATCCACATTTGGGGTTGCACGCCGGTGAAGCGCAAGCGCGTGTTCATGGTAGGCCCCAAGCCGTCCAAGATCATATAGCCGGCCTCCTCGGTCAGGCTAAACGCCTCGTCCAACGTGAACTTGTCCATCTGCACGCCGTGGCCCGCTACCTTCGTGACGGCCAAGGGCCTAATGAAGCTGCCGTTGACGAAACGCTGTTCCATGCCGCCGTTGCTCAATCGGGGCTTGAGGGCCAGCGCGCCCAGCCGGCTAGAGTGCAATTGCTTCACATAGTCCTTGAAGTGCTGTTCTGCGTCCTTGCCGGTCTGGGCAAGGTAGTAGATCTTGCGGTCTTTGCCCAACTGGGCGTTGCGCGTGTCCTCGGTGTCGATCAACGTGGACTTGCCGCACTGGCGCGGTGTGGTAAGCACGATGGTGTCGTACCGGTACGTTCCCGTCGTCTCGTCTATCTCGCCGGCCACGTCCGCGACATAGCGTTGCCACGGCAACAAGGGCTTGCCCAACAGTTCGGCGGTCTTCGCCACCACGTCGCCGTCGGTGCGGCGCGAGGGGTCGCGTCTGGTGCCGGCCCGCATACTCGGCGGCTGGGCCGTCATGCCTTCGCCTCGGCAAGATAGGCGGCCACGTCCTCGTCCACCTTCGGTTCGGGCGGGTACATGTCCTGAAGCCTCTGAACGTTGTCCAGATAGGTGTTCATGTTGCGGCTTATCTCCTTGCCCGCGTTGCGCTGGGTGTCGATGTTCTGCGCCAACGACAACAGGCTGGCGCACAACGTGGTGGCGAAGGGGTCGAGTTCGCCGCCCGAACGCTCGGTAAGGCTCTCGATCAGCCTACGGGTGGCCTTTTCCTGTTGCCCGACATGACGCCCGGCGGTATCGTCGAAGATGTCGAATGTTTCTTGGCTCATTTCTCCGTATCCTTTCTTTTCCTTGAAATTCCAACGTTTTCGGGCCGTTTTTCCTCCCGTGTTGGGGGGGAGAAAAAC
>ERZ808292.311-NODE-311-length-12444-cov-3.707402_pt1 | contig 12444 bp, 12 predicted proteins | sample MGYA00521275_ERZ808292 | MGnify/ENA primary metagenome ERZ808292 (study PRJEB31516, sample SAMN03275613) | gut metagenome | biome: mammalia-associated habitat; material: feces | host: Papio cynocephalus | place: Kenya | collected 2012-07-26 ... | reverse complement strand
TGACATACGCGTACCGGTTGACCCATATACAGGAAGTCATAACCTTTATCACGCTTCTTGTCTTCTAAGAAATCGGCATATTCTTGAAGACGATTAAGTGCTTTTTCTAACTCTGAATCTGCATTATAATTCTTTACATTATAAGCTCGATTAGCTTGTACAAACGGGCAGATAATAGAACCCGGTTTGTCAATAAAGAATCGTTTATTCAATGCAGAGAACGCTGCAAGTCTGTTCAATCCGAAACATAATTTATCTTTAGGACCTGCTTCACATACATCAAACAAAGGATTTGATTTAGTGTGTAGACCATGCCATTTAGCAAACGGGAGCTTCTCAGCTGCTGCTTGTAAAATACGTTTCTTCAAAGAACCAGTTGCATCAATCTTATTGTTCGGGAGAGTTATAGTAAATTGTGTCATAATTTTCAGCCTTTTAAAATGTTTATACTGTTTTATCTTCTGTAACAGGAATGCTTTCTATTAAATTACCATATTTGAGTTCATTTTCGAATTCTAATATACATGGTTCACCATCTCTTACTTTGAGAAAGTGAATATATACTTTATTTTTTACAGGTAATCTTTGAACCCCGTATACGGCTAGGTTTAATATTTCAGGTCTGTGAATTGCTAATACAAAATCACTAGCCTGAAAGATAGCATCTGATGCAGATAAGTCACTTCTCATCGGGAAATGACTACTTAAATTATTAATCCTGTCAGGACTTTCTATATTTCGATTCATCTGTGAAAGCTGTATAATCGTAGTACCAGATAATTTCTTCTTACGAATAAACATTTTCTGTAAATCGACTATAGTACTTCTTTCACCACCTTCACCATTGACAAGTAATGCATGGTCTAATACGACTATTAACCACTTATCAACAGCTACATTTTCATGAAAGTAGTCAATTGTTTGTTCTATTTGTTCGACTGTACAAGCTGAATCTACAAAGTAGATTGGATAGCCTGCTAAGATATTAGCTGCCGATTTTACCTTGCTAAAATCTTCATCGCTAAGTGTTTCATTTGCACTATATAGTTCAGAAACACTCTTTCTTACTTTAGAACTGATTGCTCTACCTACATTTCGATAGTCAACCATTTCTAAAGAGAAATATAAAACAACAATATCCTGATCAGGATTTAAATCAATCAAATCGAAAACTAAAGAATTAACGAATGCAGACTTACCTGCACCAGATATACCAGCAATAGTAAAGATCATGTTTGGTTCAATTCCACCGGTTGCCCGATTGAATTTATTCCATCTAGATTTTAAAGATACAACTTTCTTTTCTTTTCTATTTTTGATATACTGAAGTGACTCTTTAGCTACTGTACTTATAGGTTTAAAGGATAGTGTTTCCATAGCCAACTTCATTTAATACTTTATTTTCTGTTTCAGCAGATTTCATCTGTTCTTCAATGGATTCCCACTCGTGATTTACGAGCCATTTCCACATCGTTTTCATATACCCTAATTTGCCAGTAAGGAGTTTATTCTCTACTTCAAATTTAAGGCATTTCAAAAGATGTTCGTGCATTGCTTTAGACTTACCGACGATACGATTATATTCCTTTCTACACTTATTTATATTAGCTCTAAGGAATCCTTTCGTACCATCTGGTCTAATAACATACACTGGAAATACTTCATAAAAGTAATCAAACCAAGCCTTCTCAGGTTCCAGAAATTGCTTTACTGTGGCTGTTACATTATAAATTTTACTATCACCAGAAGTATTAACTGTGATAAAACCATTGTCGATTAACCCTTGTATATCGGCTTCACTTATTCGGCTGAGAAACTCGTGAACGTCTTGATTATATTTCTGATTGTCATTCAATACAAGAGTTAAGAATACTATTTGATTGATTGTTAGTTTTTCATTTAATTTAAACAAAGATGTATCTAATTCTAGTATCATAGTTTTATAGTATTTATGAGCTAGCTGATAATCTCTGTGAATATTTGTTAGAATAAGCTCAATTGCTTATTTTTGAATTGTGCTATAATTTTATTTGCTTCTGTTATATAATATCTATAATTTATTTTTGGATTATCTTTTAAATCATCCATATTGTTAAGTAGAGTAACACCAGATGCTGTTAACATATTCTGATATTGCTTTTCTCCATCATTTTCTTTCCATTTATACAAGAAATACCCGTCAGTACTAGCATAGAATCTGTTAGTTCTTTGTTGTGCTGTGTTATTATATTCCACATTCCATTGCTTACCTGTCTTTTCAGACATCATAAATTTTGTAATATCTTTCTCAGTTGGTATGTAGTCTTGTGGCTTTATATCTTCTAAGAAATATTTCTCTACTGCTAATGGAATAACGATAGGGTTTAATCCTTTACCTAATCGAATGTTAGTAAGGAAACACCCCTTTTCTTTTATTTCATCACCTGTTTTACCAAAATAATCATTTACTGCCAGTTGATAAAAGCAATCAAATCGCTCTGTTTCAAATGTTAGTCTACTTAACGCTTCAAAGTCTTTTATAACTTGCTGTAATTCGTCATATTTGGCCTTTTTAAGGCTGTATAAGACACCATCAGTATTAAGCTGATAGATTGTAGCACCAAGCTCTAAAAGTCGCTCAGAGAGCATTAAAAGTAGCAATTGGCCATTGATTCGTATCTGCATTACTGCAAATGGTGAATAAAGCCAACTATGTTCATTCTGATAATTACCGGTAACGCTATTCAATACTAATTTCTTAGTATCTGCTTCTAATTTTCGTTTTGCTTTTTTCGCAGCTAGTCTTTCACGGTATATTCTTGTATAAATTTCCAGAAACGCTTGTTTATCTAGATGAGGTGGTACGAAGCCATATTGAATTATTAAACTAGGATATAGTGAATTTGCATCACTATCTAGTAATAATTCATCATCCTTTGGTATAATCATTTCAGGTTTATTAATACTGTGAATACCTCCAACACCAATTGAAACTTCTAAGTCGTTTAGCAGGAATTTCTTATTCCATCCATTCCTACCTGGTGATACGGTTAGTTGTTTCATTTCATTTAAGAGTTCCTGAAGTATTGGTGTTTTAAATGAAATATTATCAGTAATAACATCCTTTAACGGTATCATATCCATTGGACTTCGCAGGTTGTCTAAAATGTTCTTTTCTATTTTGGTCTTTTGTATGTATTCAGTTCTTAAAATTTCAACTCCAATACCTACCCCATCTTTAGATAAACAAGGAATATTATATGAATCTTCAATATTTATACGTAATTGAATATCTTTTTCACAGCGTTTCAGTAATTCATAGGTAGACATAACATCATTAATGTTATACGATATCATACTATCTATTTCATTTACTTGTAATGGCAAATTCCAATCACATATAAATTCTTGAACATTCTTGTACATCATAGTTACTTGCATCTCTTTTAAAGATACACGTAGTGCTTTACTATATAACATTGTCAATAAATCTAAAGTATAAAAGTATTTAGCATACTTCCACTTTTTCCATCTACTAATATCATCTTTATCTTTAGTAATAACATTAGATAGATTAAAGATTGATTGACATATTTTTGAATAACTATAACTAGAATTAGAGAAATACTCAATACAATAATTTATGATAGGATTATCATAGTGTATATTATTGTATCCTACGAAATATGCATCTTCATGAGTAAATAGATAACACATTTCATCAATATTGTTTTTTCTTTCAGAGCATTCATACTTTAATAAATCCATTGTTTCTGTATTTAATAAAGTACAATGAAATACATTCTGGAATACTTCAATATCGTATACATATACAGTTTTTTCTCTAATTTTCATAGTAGTAATTATTTGGTACCGAGAGCGGGGGTCGAACCCGCACGGTCATTACTGACCAAAAGATTTTAAGTCTTTCATGTATACCTATTTCATCATCTCGGCGTAAGGCCCAATTAAGGGCCTAATATGAGCATTTATAGAGTTAAGCTGCTTTCGAGTTAACAAAAAGCAAGCAGGCAGTTGTTGCGTTTGGTGGAAACAACGAAATGCATTTGTATGTTGGTAATACTTCAGGTAACTGTTTATTCATAGTAAACATTACACTTTTAATTATTTCATACCGATTATTACTATAAATAGTATGATAATTTTTATGCTTAGTGGTACTAATAACTATTCTTTTAGCTACTTGTTTCAACATACGATTCTTTTTAGACAATTCTCTATGCTTGCGAGCAAGAGCTAATTGTCTGATTTTCAGTTCATGAGCTGATTTTTCAGCTTGTTGCTTTAGAATAGTATATTCTCTGTTGTTATCATATAAACTAGCTACCAATTTATTATGATATTCTGAAAATGGTAAGTTCTTAAAACGCTCAGATTTGCTTTGTTTTGGAGCTTTAGGTATTGATAGTTTAGGACTATTAATAACTACTTTATTGAGGTTTCTACGAACTTCTATGGCCTTCTGAGACCAATCAAACCATTGTATTTCTCTTGAAACAATTCTGTTTCTCCTTCTTGTGAGTATATATTTTGTTATCATTTTGATTCAGTTTTAATTGATTTAATAAAATAGCCACACGTGGTAAGCTATGAACTTACCTCCGCATGGCTTTCGTTCTGGCAAAACGTAATATTTTAAGCAACTAATTTCATTGGTGCAGCAGTATCATCGAACTCTGTTTCATCGTTGAATTTAGTTAATTTTGTTTGTAATTTCAGAATTTGTAAATCAAGTTCTTTAATACGTTCCTTGATCCAAGCTGAAGTTAATACTTCAGTCTTACTTAAAGCTTTCTTGCCTTTCTTAGCTTTAAGTGTAGGGTTGAGTGTAGGTACTTTACCTAATCGTACCTTTAACTCATTAAGCTCACATAATCTGAATACGTCCCACTGATTACAATCTACAGGCAAATCTTTAAATGATTTGAAGCCCATATTTATTGCAATTAGTTTCATTTTGGTTATTACTCGCTGTTCTGCAATATTCTTAATTTCTTCAAATAATACTTTTAAATCATGTTCACGCTTATAACTGCGGGGTACAAGATTTTCTTTAGTGATGAAATACCAATATTGAGAGATTGTATTTGATAGATTATTACGCTTTTCGATAAATTTGTTTGCTTTCATATGTGTTGATTTTTATGTGTTTGACATTCAAATACCACATATATTAGAATTCCTATTAGTGGGTGTAGACTAAATCAATAATCTACACCCTTCATCAACTATTTATCACAAACTGTCGATGTTAAGTATGGCTAAACGTGTTTAGTTGGTTGTGCTTCTGTCTGCCTCGATGCAGCATCCTATTCTTATTCTCTAGGCCTTCCCACGATTCGTTTAAAACTTATCAGAAGCAAAGAGAGTACAGTTATACCCAACCAATTAACTGTACTCATGTTTTTATGTCGATATTATGTATTGTCCAATTCTATAACCCAACCAACCGATTAGATTTCTACTTAACATCCACATGTAATTGTACAGGGATTTGTTCACCCCCAAAGTCTATTATTGCATCGGCAACCCCAACCATATGTTTCCGAACGCGTGTACCCTCATTTCTGTTAAAGCCAGGGTCATCTTTCTTATTGTCATAAGTAATCTTTAACGGACTACTATCGCTTAGCAATGTACTATAATGTAATAGTAACTCGATAACTTTTTCTTTTTCGTCTTTTTTGAGGATTTTGTCAATTGCTTCTTGGATGAACCCAACCAAACCATCCTTGTCGCAATTATTACTATTTCCTCCAGTAATAACAAAAGCAATTCTCTGGACTACTTCAAAGAAAGAAATATGATAATAACTATTGAAAAATTCATTAACCCAACCATATTTATATTTCCCAATAGCAAGACTACCATCTTCTTTTACAGAAATCTTTTTAGCCAAAGCTCCATCCACATGCAGGCTTTCAAGAATTCTGTCATCCATTAGAATTAACTTAAGCATTACCAAATGACGCTTGTCAATCGGCTTACTTTTCATAACTATTCTCCAATGCTATCATAATAAGCTTTCGTGTCATCACGAGTAAGCTTGTTAATCTGTTCAAGAGCACAACCTTGATTTGAAAGTTCATCAATCATATCATTGATATCTTTCAAATTACTTTCATTCAAAGACGTAATAACTTCAGTTACCATCTTGGCATTCCAGAAGAACCGTTTACGACCAGTTGCTTCATACTCTAAGATAGCATCATTTACATCTTTGGCGGTTGCTGAAACAATATCTTCAGTAGACATCTTTAAGTCAAACTGTAACTTTTCATCGCCATTAAACTCAATAACAACTTTACCATTTGCTAACCGAACAATATCGGTAGTTAACAAATCAACAGTTTCTACGAAATACTTCTTCATCGGCTTATCTAAGACTAAGCCGTTTAATTCACCAGATTTCTTGCGCTTATAGTTTAAATCAAGATTATCAGACAAAGGAATTACTAACCGACGGCCGGCTAATAATCGATTAAACGCCATTATCTTACACCGCATTTGAGCGATTTCAGTTTCAGTGAAGTTACCAGGTACTTTAAAGATGCTTTCTTTAGAATTTGTCATTGTTTCCATATTAAATCTCCTTTTTTGATTCCGTAATTGATTTTACCTACGGATGATTATACACTAAGTTAATTAAAAAATTTGTGTGTAAAGTTTGTATAAACCAACGGTAATGATTTATCTATCATTCATTTTATAAAAACTTCAAATGCCATTGTCTGTAATCAAACAGGACAAACTTTACATCGAGTTATGCTACGATTTGAAAAAATCTGAAATACAATAAAATTTGTTTCAATAAACTTCATATAAATTTACTAGAGTAAGCGATATTTCGCTAATCAGCATTCCCCGTAGGACTTTACTCATTAGACACGTGTATATATCATGCTAGTTATTACTTAAAGAAATAATAACGGGACTCCAATGGTAGGAGATTCATAGCCCATAATATGATATAGTTAACACAATGAGTCAACTGTTCTTCAATTTATAATCTTTTTATCTTAACGATATGATATGATTTCCTATTATAGGAAGGAGTCCTGTCTTTGGTTTTACCCTATCGGTATAGACGTTTACCGGTTTGTCATTCAAGCTGTTTATGTTTCAAAACACCCACTTGTATAGCCTTGTGATTTACTTCACTGCTGCGTGTACTTACGACTTTGTTCTTATTCTGCACGTAATTTAAGGATTTCCACCTTTCATCAGTTAATGAACCGAATCAACGTTCTCTTACACATAGTTTTTCACACTATATTTTACGAGTTTCTATGACAGTAATTACATTGTACAGTCGAGGGTGGATCATATAGCTTTTACCTATTCACTATACTAACCATTGAACTTCCTCATTGGTTAAAGTTAATATTAATTTAGTTAACACTTGTTTGGTATAGCTGTTGTCAGCAGCGTAGATCTTCTACGATAGTCTAACTCATTGATGATACATCTATCATACCCATGATGCTAAAGTATGGATTAAATCTCCGATCTTCTAAGATGCCTTGCTTCTCTTCTCTACTGGATGTAGGCGATGCTCACTTGGCAAATACGGCCTATAAGGATTCGCCGCACAACCTTGCTACGTTTGAAAGTCAGTTGTAGCTCTGACATTATCATTTCCTTACCTATTCTACGTATTGAATTACATCTTTACAAATACGCCTTGGAATGGTGTTATTGCGCACCTAACCCGCTAGTCATTTTATAATCCTGTTGCAAAGCACTCTAGGTTTATACTCAGATTAATGACAACTGAGTTTTATTATATTATTACTTGATACACACGCTCCTTATTTCCTAAAGAGGCTTCTTGCAAAGGTTTTTAATATCATTTATTAGAACATAGCCATGTAGTCTGCGACAAGACACACAATTTACTACTCACTTTGTCACTCTATCCCTTTATACTGGAGTGTATAATGATACAAGCTTAGGATTAGCCTTACGGCATTGTGCACAGCTTATTACGCTGCTTAGGATAATCGATTAATATTTGATATTAAACAGTGCTATAATAATATAATACATGCTTTCACATTCACAGTAAGTATACAGATTAAATCACAATTGATGGTATACACTTATGAAGAACACTACATGGATGTTTTACGATACAGTATGGTGCTGCACCGAGCTTAGTCAGCTTACTTAATTTACGTGGTCTTGGACACCCCGATTTCAGAATGTGGTTAGTATTCCTTCTTGATTCAATTAATGATATAATCGCGAATACTTGTTGAGGTCACTACACCCCATGATTTGTTTAGTTTTGTAATCTGCTGATTACTAACTGCGTCTTCGAATCACCAATCGGTTCTCATTCAAGGGTTAATCACGCTATCCCTTACTTATTGATTCTTCATGTTATAGGTAATTAATAACACAATAAGTTAACATACATACACACAAGTAATAGTTGTAGCTATACTTATTTTACTGTATCCTGTATTACCTCGTAATCTCCTACATTACGTATAAAAAGACTTTGATTTAGTTATCTCTGTCATACACCATTAAAGCATTAATACCGTGTTGGCTCTTCTAGTCACGATGTAGATTTATCTTCTCTACTTTTAATATACTATCTAAGTTTGGTTTAGGCACATCAATACAACTGATGGGTCTATTATGAATAGGCATAGGTACTCGTACGAACCGTATTACAGGTTTAACTTTGTTACGAATCAAAGTTCTGTACACAATACTATCCTTTTTAATAATCTTAACATTGACACTCTGTTCTGGGTTGTTAGTTAAACTAACAGCGTTCTTGTTCAAATTAATGTCAATATTAAAACCTGTGTTCCGAGGTACGTCAACGAATCTCGGTAATACCATTTCATTTGCATTCACTTGGTCTGTGTAATTTGTTGTATAACCAATCAAGCCACCGAAGCCAAGTGCAAATATTGTTGCTAAGCATAACAATTTTGTTTTCATTTTGATAATTTTAGTATCCTTTTTCAACATATACGGACAATGGATTTATTGTCAACTTATTATACGCTGCAAGGATTTGTTTCATCTTTGTTTTAATTAGTTTATCACCTTGTTCAGATCCATATACTGCTTTAAATGCATTTACAACTTTTAATGATGAAATAAATGAAGAACTTGTTGCTACACCTTTAATTGTAGGTAAAGTTAATTGAGCATCATTCTTACCATTTACTTTAGCACTATCAACCAATCGATTGATCAGGTCGTCAGTTGGTGCATGTAAGAATTTGGTAAATCCTGCTGCTATATCTTTAAAGTTCTTCTTTTCAGTAGTTGCATCGTCGTTAAGCTTCTTACTTAAGAATACCATTACGAGTTCAGCAATCTGTGTATCATTTAAGCTTGGTATCTGACCTTTTAACCATGAATGTGGTGCAACAGGTATCAGATTACTCTTCAAATTACCCAAAACAGCGGTAGACATGCAGTTAAGCAATATAGATTCTTGCTTTTGTTCAGCAAACTTCTGTAGCATTACTGCTAACACTCTACCCGGATCTAATTTATCACTTAGTTTAAACGCTTTACGAGCAAATTCTATAGCATTCATTAAGTTTGTGCCCATGGTACCTTTACCATTTCGACGAGCTGCCATAATTGTACGTAATGCAGTTACTTTTTGAGCATCATCTACACACTCTTCTGCTGTTGGTATCTTTTCCTCTTTCTTTACAGCAGCTGCCTCTTGTTTGAGTGCGGTTTGTATCTGCGGTGATGCTTGTTTAATAGTACTTTCAAAATCAATTGTCATTTGACCGTCATTTTCAGCACCAATTAATTTAACACCAAGTAATGAAGATACTGAATTCTGCAAATATGCAAACATTTCATTGTTTACACGAATGCCTAATGCTTCAGCATCATCCTTCCACTGTGTGTTCCATTTAGTTAACAATGTCCACAGCATAACATCTGCTTGCTTACCTGATGCTTCATACAATTGAGCTAATTCAGGTTTATCTTTAATTTCAGCTCTTCGCTTCATTAATGCAGACATCAAATCAACAGAACGATTTGCATCAATTCTATCTTCTGCTGTAGGTTGTTTACTTGGGATTTGCACAGTAGGTGCAGTAGATACAATCTCTGCGTCTTCTATTACTTCAGGTGTTTCTACTTTATCTTTCTTCTTTGCTTTAGGTTTTTCAACCTTTGGTGCTACAGGTTCTGGTTCATTACCACGTAGCTTATTTAAATCTTCTTTTGTGTACATATTATCATCTTCTTTAATATGTGAAACAGGGAATACTAAAGTAACTGTATCATTACTATTTGTATTCTTCCAAGTTTCCCGAATTTGTTCTATACCATTATCATCTTTATAGATAGACCTTGATATAGGTGACATAAACGGTGATTTACGACATTTAACATGAGTCTCATATGCTGTTTTACCAGTAGGTGTACCTGTTGGTGTTACATTAGGCTTAGTTGGTTCAGTCTTTTCATCTTCTTTCTTACCTACTGGTTTCGGTTGTTCTACACTAGGTGCTGAATTAGCAGGTTCAATTACTTCTGGAACTACTTCTTCAACTTTAGCAGATTCTGCTTTTACTGCAATTTCTTTTGCTTTCTTCAATGCTTCAAGATTTCTAGCTGCTTTTGCACTCGGTGTATTTACTGATTTGTTCTTTTTCTTGCTCATATTGATTATGATTTAAATTGTTAATAAATAAATTGATTTTAATTGTTAATAAAAGGGTTAATTACTAGATTCATATAATTCATGAATCGTTTTCTATCTCCACATCTCTTAGTACATGTAGGCTCCCTAATACATTTGTTTTCACAGTGCCAACTTCTTTTGTATCCTGACCCAACACAATATCTGCGTCATTTACTGTTGCACTAAAGTCAGTAAATGAACATTGTGCTGTGGGATGAGAAGCTGTAAAAGCAAATGTTTTAGCTGGTGTCGTTTGAGTGGTTGTAACCACTCTTTTAACACCAGTTCCTACAACATAACCAAGCAATAATATCAGTAGTAAACTGATATAGACTTTTGCACTACGGCAAAGTCTAGCTACTATAAAAGATGCAAATGCACCTAACAGTAACCAACAAAAACTTGTCATCATGTTGAAAAGGTTTGTTAATAATTAGTTAATTTTTTAAGTTTTTGTCTTGCTTTGTTTAAATCACTTTTTACTTTCGATTCATCCATTGCAAGCTTATCAGCTATCTCTTTATAAGATAACCCTTCTAAACGGAGCTTAATAATATCTTGATATTTCTGTTTTAAAGTAGGAATTGTTTTTAGAACAATGGCTAGTTTCTCTTTCATTATCATATCAATTTCCGGACTTTGACATGTATCAGAAAGTTGAATTGTATTTTCCTCAGAATCAACATAATTATTTAATTGCTCCTTTTTAGTTCTACGTATATAGTCAATTGCTGAATTAACAGCAATTGTTTTTAGCCACATTTCAAATGAGATATGGTCTACATAAGTAGACAACTTCTCATAAGCTTTAGTGAATACTACCGAAGTTAAATCATCTGCTACGTCTGTATTTTTGACTATGTTCATAATAATGAACCAGATATTTGATTTGTATCGGTAGTATAATTCACTAAATGCTTTTTGAGAACCAGATTTAGCTTGCTCTATCAAAGATATTAATTCTTCTGTCATACACGCTAAATTATGGTAACTCTATAAGGTAATCAGCCTTATAAAATCAGAATGGTAACTCACATATTACTTTACTATAATATAGATTTATAGCATAGAATCTTGCATAAGATACATCTAGAATATGTCTTCGCCATTCGTCTTGTTCATCTTTTTCAGGTATTTGCTTTATTGCCATGTTAATGCCAATTTGCATTCTGATTAATGTTGTATTAACCATCATTAATTTGCCATTACATAACATTTGCAATATTTCGGTGAACAATCGTCTGTTAATCCATTTACCTACACTTTTGTAATATTTATTATATTGGCATAAAGGGTTTGGATATATTTTGGTGTCATTTATTACACTATCTTTGTAGCATACAAACTCACCATCCATATTGATTACTTTATCTAATTCAAATTTATATTCTTCATCTAGCATTTTGTTTAATTCATGTACTAGAAAAGTAAAACTTGATTTTTTCTCAACTATCATAGTGGTGCTCTGTTACATTTTTTGACAATGATTGCGTATAGATTGCATGCTTGACCATATGTTATACTATATTTTCTGAATAAGTACAAACAGGTTTTACTCTTTCTTTCCATTGGAGTAGTACTTAATACTGATTGAAAATACCTAGTACCATCAGCAATCATTTCATCTTTGTCTTTTAAATCTGTAACAGTTTCAAGTTTTTGTTTAAAACCTTCATTATCGATAGCATCAGTAATACACGGTGGTTCAAAAGTATATTTATCAGGAAACATAAGTATATCCTGTACTTCTGCACTAC
>ERZ808292.306-NODE-306-length-12642-cov-3.055454_pt1 | contig 12642 bp, 24 predicted proteins | sample MGYA00521275_ERZ808292 | MGnify/ENA primary metagenome ERZ808292 (study PRJEB31516, sample SAMN03275613) | gut metagenome | biome: mammalia-associated habitat; material: feces | host: Papio cynocephalus | place: Kenya | collected 2012-07-26 ... | reverse complement strand
ATCTTGGGCAGGTCCGTCGACGATTGGTAATATCTCATCTTTGACTATGCCTGTTACTTTATCAAGTGGTAATCGTGTCTGATTAACATTGCTATTATCTGTTAATACCGCCATATAAGCATCAAGCAGTAAATTTTCACAAGCTTCCCTACTGTTTGCATCATATTCGTTGTACTCTTCTTCATTGTTGCTTATACCAAGTGACTCCAGATAACTGTCAAATAATTTTATGACTGCTGCTTCTTGGCCTTCTGCGTATTCACCACCACGCTCTTCTGCAAATCTGCGGTGTAAATATTCATCGAAAGATTCATCGTTTTTCTGCCGTACGAACTGTATCTTCTTACCGTCTTTATCGTAATTATACCGAACAACATACAGTTTATCGATATCGAAGTCAGAACCAGTTTGAGTAGTAAATTCATCTGGGAGTATAATTGTGTCACCAACATTTGACGGTAATACTGCCTTTATATGTAAAGGTGCAACTGAAGACAAGCCTTGCGTAGGGATACGATACCCCATTGCAATGGGCCCAGCGTTTTCACCGATTATATTGTGTTCAGTTAACCATTTTACTTGATCGTCAAATGATAATTTATATGCATTTGGTATAATATGTTTTAAGAGGTTTATAGATATAACACAATCCATTGAACCATCTTTTCTAATATTCAATAACCTGTTACCCTCTACACCAATTTGACCTACACCAAAAGAAGATCTTTGAATAAAAGCACCACCTGGTAATTCAAGGTCTATTGCTTTTTTCTAGAATAACGATGTCAGCTTTGATTCAATCCATGAAGAGTTTGGTAATGCAGACAGTGGTACATTTAGATCATTGTTATCTGAATTATACCCAAGCATCTATTCCATTTCAACCCCCATATCGGAGCCTCTTGATTCTTTCTACAAGAAACTAGATACTTTCTGCATGCTTATTCTACCGTTTTCAGTAACTTGTGCAATAGCAGCAACTGAACCACGCTTAGAAAGAGAATTCATTGTTCCAAACAGATCTGTAGCAATCTAAGACCCACTTATAGCCAAGTCTGTACCATCTTTGTAAATATGGTCGAATATTAGATTTGATACAGCGATCGTAGATACCTGTGTACCAAATAGCATCCTATCATGTGTGTGAGGATCTGTTATAAGCTGTCTACGCAAGAAACGATACTCCTACTTAGTAACAGGTATGTTTGTAAGGTCAGATATCTGATTGTTGTTCAAATCAGTATAATATTTAACCTTACCTTGTATACCAACTTTAACAGCTGATTCAAAAGCAAACTGATCTACAGGTGGAAGACCTTTATACTTACCAGTACTGGTCATTCGCTCATACATATCTTTAAGATCGTTGTTGGCAAGACATTTAAACAGTGGGAACATTGCCATTTTATTGAACACTGGTATATTTCTACCGAGATCGGCATTGTAACTATAACCAAAGTATGTAGTCTTAAGTGGTTTTATAAGAGTCTTTAAGGTTTTAGCATAAAGTGTAGCATCAGACATCCAATTATCTGATTCTTCCATTATCCTAAAAGCTTCAGCGACGTCACTGTTCCACTCTCCAAGCATCTCCAGAATGTTCTAATACATTCTTGGTGATACATAAACCGCAGCGTCAGCTTGATTTATAGCGCCCTTACCTGGTTTACTAAGGCCATACAAATCAGCAGCTTGCTTAGCAGATGCAACCGCTTCAAAATACAATTGCTTATAATCATCATCAGTAGCTAATGAATCCGGATTATGCATCAAATCTTTTATATTCTCCTCAGTCAAATTTAATTGTTTAAGGGAATCATATAAATTAGACGTGAAAAACAACTGCTTTAATTCGCCCACCTAGCGAGATACAATTTCATTATCTGCTAAAGTTACAGTTGTATACGTCTACTAGCGGTTCATACGAGCTGCTTCCACCTAATCTTCTGGTACATTCGTACTCCATTCTGTACGAAGATTATCACCGGTAGATTGAACGCTGCCAAGACGTTTTATACGATCTTTGTCATTTTTAAAGAACGCTGAGTCACCTGTGATTATCTTTTCTGTTTCAAGCAATGATACTTGATGGTTTGCAATATAATTGCCAATAAGTGTTGTTGTAGCAAGATGCTCCAATACACTTGCATCATCTCCAACCATCGGTGTATAAAACTCTTTCAGACCAGCGATTGCTGCAGTATCAAGTAATTTATTCTTTACTAAAGAACCTTCGTATTCTATTATACCATAATCCTGACATTTCTTTAATTCTACTCTCAATGTTGCAGAAAGATTCTGGTTTATTAGATCTTTGGTTTCCATAGGATTGCTAAAGATCTACTGCTTAATCATTTCTAATGTTTCGTTGACAGTACCGTTTTTGACAGCATCTTTTAAAACATTATTAAGATTGTACCACCGGCGTTCTCCATTTTCTGTTAGAAAACACCCAGTAAAATGTCTAAATAACCCACCTTTACCAGCAGTATGATAGTTTACAATAGGAACTTTCACATCAGGTAAAGTCTTATAATACTGTATTATCGTTTCAAATTCAGCCTTCCAAGCGTTGTACAAATAATTGAGAACGCGCTCATTAAAACGAAAATGTATATGCTCGTCTGATGTAGGTATTATCTAAAATGGATCATTAAATAATTTGCACCCAGATATAGAGTAATATGTCTTTTTATCTGCCATTGTTGGGAATATGATATAATTATTCCTCGTCAATGTCATCTTTGCAAGATAATCCTCAGTAGGTGAAATACTTATGAAATCTCGTCCGCTGTCATTTGCTTCATTACCGTAGAAGTTTATAAATGTACCTACACGTAATTGTGTGCCGTTGTTTGCAGCATTAAGTAATAAAGACCCTTGGCAGTACGGGTCGGCGTTTAATTGCGTAAGTACTTTTTCATCTTGTAAGTTCAGTAAGCGTACAATATCTGTTATATAGCAATTCTATGTTTTTGTATATAACATCGCACCATTTGGCCCGATAACCTATAAAGATTGAGATTCACCAGTAGTTTCTACATACGCTTTAGCTAATCTAGCTAATGTCGAATTTTGTGTAGAAAAATCGAATATATTTGTTAAATTCTGTGTTCTAGTTATCCCATTTACTCTAAATGATATAGGGCCATTTAACAGTTGTGGTAAAGTTGAATTAAACAAGTAATACAGACTACCGGAAGCATGACTTAATACTAGATTTCTAACACCATTTAACAGGTCATTATTACAAGCTGCAACCATTGCGTCATAGGTAACATCAATACCAATACTATTTAACAGCTTTGTTAAATCAGTCAGCGCTGTTATTGCAGCAGTCTCATCAGCAATGTTATTAGTGTCATTAAAGGCTGCCTATATACGATTAAACTCAGCTATCGCAGAGTTGATTGAATTTTTATTCAGTTCAGTTTTACCATTACTCGTAATAATATTTGCTGAATTAAAGAAGTTTGCAGACCAACGCCTAAGTGCAGCTCTTTGTTGCTTGGCGCCATTAGCTGTATTAACACTGAAAGAAACATTATCACCATCTTTGGTATAAGTCACTTCAAGCATATTACTACTATAACATTTTATAGTTTGTAGTAACTAAGTCTAAGTAACTAAGTCAACATTACCCTACAATCTATGGTAAAGTGTAGCAAACAACCTATCCGTTTTAGCCAATTGCGCACACTTGCCCACTAGAGATGTTTCTGGTTTCTTACCAGGTAATGTATTAAATGTTTCCACACCAGAAAGTTCATTAACAACTCTAGCATATACTTCATCATAATTGTTTACTTCAGGTAACCCAGTTGTTTCATTGATAACGGTTTTAAGTGTACGTATCTTAGCACCATTCTTTTCTACAATCGCAAAGTCCTGTTTAACTAAAGTAGATAAGAAAATCCTTGCTGCAGTAAGTGCATTCTACTTACGATTTATTTCATACGGGGCTTTATCATAATCAGCTATACCAGTTGTTTCACGTTCTTCAATATCTTCATTCTCATTCTGGTCAATCTGACGTACACCCATCTATTTGATAAGCGGCCCAAGTTCAAACAAAAATGCATCAAAATTGTCTATAATTTCCTGCAAAGCATCTTTCTAAGCAGCTGTAGTGAAGTTAGATTTCTAAAACTTCTTAATAAAGTCAAGTAATTTTGTATTACTTAATTGTTTTATATCTGATATGTTTTTAGCACCATTAGCTAAGAATAAACAAGCTTTTAAACTCTCTAGTGCTGAACGAAACTGTGAACTATCTTTAAAATACTTTAGTTCTACATTCTTTTCACTACCAATTTTATAATAAGGTCCTTCAGAATAGGCCTTCTTAAACTCATCTATTGATTGCTGATTTAATTTATAATTGCTAAAATCACCGAATCTGATAGCATTAAACACCGTATGTAAATCAGTCGGTTTAAACTTTGAATTTAAACCAATGAATGACTTTATGTTCCTAAATAATTTAGCTATTTGATAACGTAAACCGGTAGATGAATTCTGAATCATGAAATCCATAAACTCATCAGCAAGTCTTTCTTCAAGTTCTTTATCAGATAATTCAATATATTCAGGATGTTGCTTACGGTAGGCAATATACATTTCTTTACGCTGAACTGGTGATAGCATGAGCAAAGATACTCTATGGAATGCTTCATGATATTGCACACCTTCTGCTGCAAGATCAGATAAAGTTATACTATCAATATGGGCTTGCCCGTATACAGCAGAACCATTTGTAAACTGTCTTAATACACCGTTTACTATCTCAATCTATTCATCATTAAGACCCAGTGTCTTCTTTAACCATCTACGAGCTTTAACTGTATTGATACGTTTAGACCGTCTAAATTCTGCATCAGACATTATTTTAGTTGGTCCAGCATCAAAACCCATAAAGTTATTAAATGTATCATCACCGATATTTACATCTGATTTTGTATCATCCGTGGGTGTTTCGTTTACAGGACCTGTTGGCTAATCTGAGGCCAGTGAATCATCATCCCTACTATTGTCATTGTGATCATCTTCAGCAGGATTAGCGCCCGGCTCTTCAGCATCTCCTTCATTTACGGTCTGCATCTTTTTAGTAAACTGCTCAAACGTCAAAGACGGGTCTTTCTTTGCAGTTTCAGCTGTAGCTTCCTCCACTACTTCATCAGCTGGTTTTGATATACTTGGTGAACCTACATATAAAAATGGTGCCGCAAATGGAACTTTTAGGTCAACATCTGTCCACAACACTCCCTATTCCAACATCCACTACAACACTGGCTTACCTTTATCATCTTCAGTTATAGTTATACGGTATTCACCAGTATCCATCAATGTTAGTTCTTTCAGGTTATTATCTCGCATATAGTCGAACCAAACCTGATCTATCGGTGTTGTAAACAAATCTTTCTCAGTATTCCAATGTAAGTTCTATGCGATAAAATCTGCAACAAACTGTTCACCTTTTTCATTGCGTAAATCAGTAATGTTAAACACTTGATCACCTAAATATGCTTTACCTGATTTATAATCAAAAAAGAACTGCTTATTCTTTAAGAAAGGGTATCGAGGATCTGCTGGATTTACTAATGTAGACTTACCGTAATTTAATGCCAATGCCAGCAAATCATGTGAAGTTATACCTGGGAAATCAGTCTGATTATACATACAGGCTCTAGCAAGTATGCGTGCAAAATCGTTAGTGCTACCATCTGCATTCTGGAATCTAATTTCATTCAGCTTAATGGGTACTTGGTTGCCTTGTGGTGTATGTGATTCATCCGTATATGCATATATTTTACCAGAACCACCTCTACCGTTTTTAGGTATTCCGTCGAGCCCTTTTATAACAAATTTACCAGCAATACCTGTACCAATACCAATGTAAGTGAATGTAGTATCAGGATTTCCAGTAGCATTGTTAAAATTACACCAATTAGCATAAGGTATTAAAAAATGCCCACCAGGTACATTGTTTGGTTTACCGTTATAAAGCTTTCTCTAATCAAAAGTTACAGTACTACCACTGATAACAGCTTGTATAATAGTATTACGTAGATTTATATATGCATCCAGTTGCTTAGATATATCAGCAGTTTCGCCAAATCTTTTACGTAAATATGCTTCATACCCAGCATTAGTCTTAAGCGCAACTAAGAATTTACCATCTGCACCAGCATTTATCACTATAAATATTGTAGCATTACCGTACGTGTTAGGATTTGTTCTATCCCATACTCCATGTTTGTAGGTTTCATCCATTACCATTGCAGTAAACTTCAGTTCTGCAAATCTTTTTTTATCTATAGTTGCCAAAAAAGCAGCTAACGATTTACCACTCTTATATGTAGGTAATAACGGTCTGCTTGAGTCCTAAGCGTAGAATACTTCGAACATTGACGTGTCAAGATTCTCATCCTCTTGACTATCATCGTTAATATCATACTTGAGGCTATTTTCTATATCCCCCTTCCCAGGTATTTCTACCTTTCTTGGGTCATCTGGTGTAGTTACAGGCTTCTCGACAGGTTTTGGCTTTTCGTCAGGTTGTTCATTATTTTGATTCTCGGTATGTTCAGATTCTCCTTGATTCTCTTGTTCTGCTTGCCCACCACCATCGTTTTGCGGTGTTTTGGGGTTAGTGGTCCCAGCCGGTTGTCGTGTCTCATCAGATTCACCGCCGTAATCTTCATGGTAGTTATCGTTATCAAAATCAACTTTATCTAAATCACCATCATCTAAAACGGCAGGGTTATCTTCATCTTCAGTATCACTCGGCTTTTCTGGTGTTTTATCTTCCGTTGTACTAGGGAGACCGCCATTATTTGATGAGTTGTCGTTATCAGCCCCATCGTTATTGTTACCGTTATTATCAGTTCCCCCAGTATTTGGACCAGTAGGTTGACCACCATTTGGGCCACCACCACCATTGCCTGGGGTGTCAGGTAATCTAGTATCACGATCTTCGGGGCCAAACGGATCATTATCACCCGTGGTTGCTGGTAAGCCACCCCTTGACTCATCGTCAGTAGATGGGGTTGGTCCATTCTAATCGATTGCATTTTGAATCTACCTGTTTGTTTCATCATTTTCCTACATAGCCCTGAAGTACCGATGTAGACTATCAGTGGTACTATCCGTATACGCTTTCCTATTGTGGAATTGATTGAAATCCTAGAACTTATTTTTTGTGTCTTGTAGATTTTGCTGCAGAGTTAATAGTATACTTTCATTATGTGCTATTGCTTCTGCACCATCAAACAATTTATAATATTGTTGCAATGTAGCATCTGCGGTCGTCTTGTCGCCAATAGACTATTCATACTGTGCAACTACTTTATTTAAAAGAGTCTGTAATTCAGCTTGTCTTTTCGCTAGTGCATCAAACTTATTGCGCGTTGTTATACCGGCAGATTCACCAACCTGTTTAAGCTGATCCATCATTGCCTGAACACCTTCACTAGCAGCACGGGTTTTCAAATACGCTGCAAAAAGCTGTCTATTTGCATCGAATTTTGTTTTCTATTCTGGATCTGATGGTGCAAGTGAATCTAATAATTTGTTGATTTCTGTATCACCATTCTTTGTATTATACCGAGTAATAAACTTATTATACTTATCCCGCGCTTCATTATAATCCTTTTGGGTTTTGACCATAAAAGCTACCGTGGCGTCTAATACTTGGTCCTTGGTTAATCCTTCTGGTACATCATCAAAGTTTGGGTATGCTTGCATAAAGGCGTTCATTATATTATGAGCGTCTTTTTTTAGATATCTGTACTTCTAGAAAGCGTCATTAATACGATTCTTTTCTTCAGTAACCATTTCTTTGGTCCACCCAGTAGGCATAGCATTATCATCTATCTGGGTATTGATGCCGTCTATCAAGGCATCTCTAGTACCCTTTGTTCTAGCATACTGTGCATACTGTGAATAGCGTTGCATATCTTCTTGATCAAGCAACTTGTCAGCATACATGTGTCTAGCTATATTAACCCCTTTCTAATAGTCTACTAAGTTTCTTACATCCGAGTATCCTCTTGTAACAGCACCAGTTACACCAGCTACAGCAAACCCTAATTTCCAGGCATTCCATAAATCAGCATCATCTAAAGCAGCATCTGTATTTAACCCAAGCATATTAGCGTAGCCCTTGAATAGTGCAACATTATTTTCACCAAACTGCACTATAGAATTAAACAAGAAGTTGTTAGATGGGTCTCTGAGACTAAACCATTCGTCTGGCCTACGTTCTTCACCAGCATCAACGCGTCTTCTTTCTTCTATAGGTAATACAGACTGCGTTACTTCTTCACCGCCTTCAGCAACACCAACTAATGTACCTTTAACCAAAGGTTTTTCTATATACTTAGACATACGTTTAGCTGCAACTGTGCTGATCTCTTTACCTGTTGCACGTTTAACTGATGCGGCAATACCTTTATCAATATACTTAACAAGGTAATCATCAGCATTAGCTAATACATTAGCTGTCCCGACTAAGGGCTTTGTTATGATGTACTTTTCACCAGCTTCTAGTGCTCTTTTGGTAAGCTTACCCATACCAGGTACAACCATGAAATTTTCAGCTATATCCAGTGTTGCAAGTGACATGTTCCTATCATATATACCTTGAAGCGTCTTTCTCGCCTTTGAAGTCTCTTTATCGATGTCTGGGTTTCCAATTGGTATATCATACGCTAGCATATCTGCTAATACTTCTTCATTACTACGATACCCTTTAACATCATTTTTGTCTTCACTATAAGACAATCCTGTTTTCTTACGGAGTGCTTCCCTACCAGCAGCCATGTATTGTGAAAAGTCTATGCCGTTTCTATCACAATAATCTCGTATAGAATGTTCATAATTACTTGCAACTTCAGCGCGAGACTCAAGGTCACGAGCATATATTGCCTGGTATATACCATTTGTTATACCCAACGCCGCAGCGCCTATTGCAACAACGGGTGCAGCTTTAGATGCTGATGCGAGAGCTGCAGATGATATGCCAGATGCAATCTATGCACCAGCAGCTGTTGCTACGGTAGAGCCGATAGATGATAAAGAAGAACCCATTGCCGACGGTAAATTATACCAGAATTTGCCATCAGCCTTGTTCTTTTCCCAACTTTCAGGTAAGGTATAAATAGCATCGGTTGCATTCTTCATACCTCTCGCCCATTCGAGATCTTGAGCGTAATTTACATTTTGTTTTTCAAGCTTTTTTATGGCATTCAAATTAGCTTTGATCTGATCAAAAGGTGTTTTCTAATCCGAAACAACACTATATGCAACATTCGTAATACTTCTGAGCTAGCCGGTTGAACTCAGTAGTTCTTGCTTTACAACTTCATCCCCATACTTCTTACTCAATTCACCATATCTTGGGTCGTCTGGTGAAAGTGCATCTAATTCCTGTTTATATTGTGCGGCTCTTACTTCACTTGCTAAATAGTCGTTCCATTCTTTTAACGCCTTTATACGGTTGTTATTAAGTTCCATACCACCGGCAGCATTACTTGCATGCATATCTTCAGCAGTACCAACAAAATCATACCATGCGTTTAAAGAGTTATTTTTACTCTCATCAACTTTATCACCACCACCATTCAGTAGCCAATAAATACCACCTATCAGGTTGTTTTTAAACCCTCTCCAACCGCCACTCTTTGTATCGAAGAAACCTTCGCTATAGGATCTATCGTAATCAGATTTACCGTTATCGGGATTCTCCGGTAACGGTTGTGAGTTCATTTCAGAAAATATTGAATTTTCTTCAACTTCTTTTTCGAATTGAGAAGCAGCTTGTGGATTCTCCTCGAGGTACCTTTGGTAAGTACCTCGATTGTAATCATCATATTTCTATCTAAGAGAATTATTATATTCACGTAAAGCCTTCAGCTTCTGTTCTATATCGTTGTATGTCATTTTACTTTAAATTTGAATTTGAAACTTCTTGAGTTCCACTATGTTCTTTTGCTATTGCTGCAGCGCTCTTTTGTAACTCTTTTAATACAGCTTGATTCATTGCCTCGCTACCGCTACCATATAACGGTATGTTGGTAACTACATGTACCGCCACGTAATCTTTGCCACCTCGTTCAGAATTACTAGTTGTTTCAGCTTGATTTTGCGCTTTTAACTCATCACCACGTTGAACAAAATACTGGCGTATTGATTCATATGAACTATATTGCTTATCGCCACTGTAAATTGTAGCGTTTATGTTCTTCAAACCATTTGGTGACAACAATGCTTTAGATGGCATTTGATCAACCGGTATAGCAACAGTAATCTTAGCCTACGCATATTGTGGGTTCTATATAGTAGGATCAACATACACCTTATCTACAGATAATACCGGTACTTGCATAAATTGACCTGAATTCATAGCTTTGGTAAATGTTTTACCAGCATGATTTATCGGAGCATTGTTACCATGCATACGCTCATTATAATATGTTTGATCAAGCATATAATTGTTGGATAAATTTACAACCGGGTGACTACCAAGGCCTTTGAAATCAGAATATTTACTAGATACGCCTGGTAATACATGTGATATACCAATCTGATGTTCAGCTGACATTTGTGTGTTACCAAAATATTCATCGAATCTTTGCATCGCTGTTTTCAAATTTTCAACATCACCATAATCATATGAAATAGTATTCGAACTATTACGCTTTATTTTAACGCCATCTAAAACAGCTTGCCTTGCCGGGTTATAATAAGCTTGTGCTAACGTTCGATTTATATCATTAAATTTAACATTATTATTTTTGATTTGTTTTTGCAGCTCTCTTTGCTAATTAAGAATTTCTTGTTTTTTAGATTTTGATGAAGCTGAATTGTATTGACTCGATAATTTGCTAATTTGACTTTGCAACTTTGCGTTATCTTCTGCCAACTTATTCTTCATATCCTACCCAGCTTTAAAATCCCTAGCATACGTTGCAGCTACCACATCATTATGAAAGTTTTCTCTCTCTTTTTCGATTGCCTCATTTTGGATCTGTGTAGAGTATCTTGTAACACCGGTAGATGGCGTTTGAGGATTTGTCAACGATGCTTTATATCTAGCCAATGCGTATTTATCGATTTCTCTATTTTCGTGCGCATACTCCCTACCAGCTGTTACTATTTGGTTTTTCATTCGCGCTAATGCTTGGTCTGGAGTCATTTTGTATTTATCAACCCAAATCTACAATTGTTTCTATACCTGTGGTACAGACAATATATCAGACATTGCCATATTTACCTATTTATCCGTATCATCTGTGGTAACACCCGATATAAGGTAACCTCCTCGAGATCCAATGTAGTGGTCTTTTAGGTTGTTTACATACGGTTCAACGATCTCACGTACTGACTTGTATGGGACAGGTGAAACATCATTAAATATCTTTTGCCTAGCTGTATCATAATTAGAGAAATCAATTCCATGAAAATCTTCATTATATAAGCCATGTAACGCAAGCTACTGATTATACTGTTGCCTTGCTTGCATATTCTACGCAGATTGCTTTAGGTTAGCTAACGCTGCATAATCACGGCTGTTTATATATGATTGTACTTCTCGCTGTGCTTCTGCACTCTTTATCAAATCTGGGTTTTGAGCAAACTTTGCAGCTAGTTCTTGAGCACCCCTGTTTGTTAAATCATAATACCTTTGTGTATCTACTTCTGACGGTGACCTAAATTCAGACCATTTCTACACAGCTGTAGATAAATCTTTATATGTCTAATCAATCCTATCATTATATGTTTTAGCCATTGTGTACAACTCCTAAAAAGGAATTGGTATATATTGGCTAATATATGGTGTAGGTGTATATCTATAATACTAATTAATACCCATTTTTATTGAACGTTAAAGTTTGCCATATTGTATATTTGCTTAAAATCTGTTGAAGGCATTGCCGCATTCATATATTTACTAAGTGCTAGCATCTTCATATCATCATATCTACGCTGTATACGATCTCTATTCATTTGCTGAATGGTACTACCAACATTAGCTCTTGCTTGCTACAAAGCTGTTAAATACTGCGCTCTATTTCTAGCATTTGCATCAACCTCTTTGTCAATCCTATTAGCATTATCTGGTGCCCACTGGTTGTAAATACCAGCGTTATTGAGCTTCATTTGGTTTTCAGCATTAAATTTCTGAGCGTACAAATTAGCAATAGTGTTATCCCTATTAACACCAGAAGCTAACTGCATTGCCATATTTGCTCCTGTATTTGGGTTTACTTGCTATATGTTATACCTGTTAATACTATCTGTTAACGCTGCTTGTGCTAATTGTGGTTCGATATTGTAATCAGTTGGTCCATACTACGGCGTCCACCTGGCAAAACGTGTAATCTCAGGTTCCATGTTGGCAATATCATTCAACTACATACCGAGTGTTGCTAAATTAGTACCAACTGTAGGCCAATCTATTTGTTTCTGCAACTCCAGTGGTCCACGATTATTATTACCGACCGGTGTTTTACTAACACCTATTTTACCAGGCGCTAAATTAGCCTTAGGTGTTATAGCACGTAATCCATTATCATAAACTGGAGTATTAGATCTTGCGTAACGAAGCATTACATGGTCATTATCAAGGTATCCTTCTAG
>ERZ808292.303-NODE-303-length-12685-cov-13.571259_pt1 | contig 12685 bp, 10 predicted proteins | sample MGYA00521275_ERZ808292 | MGnify/ENA primary metagenome ERZ808292 (study PRJEB31516, sample SAMN03275613) | gut metagenome | biome: mammalia-associated habitat; material: feces | host: Papio cynocephalus | place: Kenya | collected 2012-07-26 ... | reverse complement strand
GAATTTGACGGACAACTTCAAACTCGCCGCCGAAGACCACGAAACCGAAATCAAATTGTACAAATCCTTTGAAAAAACGGCGCGTTCGGAAGGCTTCGAGAACATCGCAAACACCTTCAAAATGCTTGCCGACGTAGAAAAACAGCACAAAAAGACCTTCGACGACTTGCACAATCAACTCAAAAACGACACTCTCTACAAAAAAGAGAAATCCACGACGTGGCGTTGCGCAGGTTGCGGCTACGAGTCCTCGTCGAAAGAGGCTTGGAAGGAATGTCCGCTTTGCAAAGCCGCGCAAGGCTTCGTAAACGTCAAAACGCCCCAAAAATAACATATAATAGCGGGCCTTGCCTTGCGGCAATGCCCGCTATTATATCGAAACTATATTAATTAATAGTATTCTTCCACAATTCTATTATAAATTGATTCATCAACTTCAATAAGTGATGGTCCTAGATCAATTTTCCAAAAAATCCGTATTTGATATATTTTTTTTGCAGTTGCAGATCCTAACAATCCAATTCCACCAAATAAAGCAAAACCAATCGCTCCTCTTGCGACGGCACTATTTTTATCTACAAAAGTATTTGTAAGAACCCAATAGTCTATGTATTCTCGTTCAATAAAAATATTTTTACCGCCGCTATAAATTGAAATTCCTTTTCTGCATCCATCTGGACTTGTTGACAATCCGACAAACGAACCGGCACATTCCCCCGATACAACCATATTTTTTGGCGCCATACAACTCAATACTCAATGCGAGCCCTCCCAAATAGTTTCACAATAAGCATAACAACGGTCGCAATACCAACGTCCATCACGCCATTTTTTAGTTGCCTTACCACCACAAGCATAGCAACTTACACTAGATGAAGAACTAGAATTAGAACTAGAACCGGAACTCTTGTTTCCCCCTAAGGTAATTCCGACAACAATCGCCACAATAGCACCGATTACAAAAATTACTGAAAAAATTTTCCCCGCTATGTCAAATTTATCCATTTTATTGCCTCCGTTCACCAATTGATTTTATAGGATTTATTCCTATATGTCAATACCAAATATGGAATTTTTACTATATTTTATCCAAATACTATCTATGAGCAGAAAAATGGACATAAGAAAAATTGTTGGAAACAATCTTAAATCGGCACGAAAAGCGATGGGGCTTACGCAAAAACAAATTGCCGACGAACTCGGAAAATACCAACCCGATTACAGCGAATACGAAACGGGAAAAATCGAACTCGATTACGAAAAAATCATTTATCTTTGCAAAAGACTCGATATAACCCCGAACGATTTGTTTGAAATTAAATAGGAAATCATTTATTAAATATACCTCTACCACATACCTTTTTACAAACACGAATCAAAAAATAAAAGTTTCCCCTTTCCTCAGGTGTTTTCCCTATCGCCGTTCCCCCTCTGCATACTTTGAGGGAACCCACGGCGTCCGCTCCGCGTGGGGCAACACTGACGCGATTGACTTCGTAGCAATCGCTAGTTCGTTGCAAGCAACGAACGGCAGACGAGCTGTTAGTAATACAAATCGGCTGAAAGCCGTGTCACCGTCCTTTGTGTGCCAGCTACGCACCCAAACGGCACAGTCGGACGGTACTAATCGTCGAGCTTCGACGCTCGCTTTTCTCGCCGCCTTGCGGCTCGTGTTCCGTCTGCGAACAAGTTTAGTGTAAAACTGCATAAAATCGATGCTTAACACATTACTCTCAACCGCAATATTGAGATGAAGAACGAAACAAATTATTAAACGTAAAACTGCGATATTTGGATGAAGAACAAGGAAAAGCCCTTTTGCAAATCCGCCCAACGTACTAAATCGTACGTGACGGATGAGCAAAAGGGCTTTGACACAGTTATTCGCCAAATAGCGCAGTTTTATTTGTAGCCGCGAAGGGATACAGAGCCAACCTTCCCCACAAAATACTCTTTGTAACTTTCCGCATCGGCTTTTGGAACGGGGGTGTAACCGTGCGCGATGCATCCGTCGTTGTCGTTGTATTTTTGCATAAAATAGCGGGGCGCACCCGACACGAGATAGGCGATTTTTTGAACGTCGTCGGCGGTGTGGAACTCTTTTATCAAAGTCGTACGGAACTCGAAATCGATGCCGCTGTCTTTGAGAAGTTGAATACTGGTGAGAATTTTGCCCATATCGACGTTCTGAACGCCGACGGTGTGCGCATATTTTTCGGGGCTGTTTTTCACGTCCATTGCGACGTAATCGACGAGTTTGTCGTCGAGCACGGCTTTGAGCACGTCGGGGCGAAGTCCGTTGGTGTCGAGTTTGGTTGCGTAGCCCATACTTCTCACCTTTGCCAAAAAATCGCAGAGGTCGGGTTGAAGCGTAGGTTCGCCACCCGTCACACATACGGCGTCCACGAGTCCTTTGCGCTTTTGAAGATAATCGAAAACCTCGCTTTCGTCGATTTGCTGCGATTTGAGGTTGCCGACGACAAGCGGCGCGTTGTGGCAGAACGGACAACGGAAATTGCACCCGCCCGTAAACACGGTGCAAGCGATTTTGCCGTCGAAATCGACCATTGAAAATTTTTCGTATCCGCAAAGTATCATATTTATATTTTAGCACGAGTTTGCGGTTTGGCAAATGGTTTGAGCGCACTTTACAACGACGAGTGCGAGTGATATACTTTTTTTGTCAAAACTATGGAAAAGCAAAGCAAAAAACGATATCTGTTATCCTTATTAAAACTGTTCGGCATATTTTTCAAAATAGGCTTGTTTTCGTTTGGGGGCGGATATGCGATGCTGTCGCTCATAGAAGCCGAAGTCGTCAAAAAGCAAGGTTGGATAATCCACGACGAACTTGCCGACGTGTTTGCCATTGCGGAAAGTACGCCGGGGCCTATCGCCATAAACACGGCAACCTACATAGGCGTGAAAAAGTGCGGCGTTCTCGGCGGAATCGTTGCGACGTTGGGCGTGGTTATCCCATCGCTCGTCGTCATAATCGCGCTAAGTTACGTCATCGAACTCGTAAAAGACAACGTATGGGCGGGCTACTTTTTCAAGAGCATACGCGTGGGCGTTTTGGTGCTGATTGCAAAAGCGGTGTTCACTTTTTTCAAAGACGTTAAAAAGAACGTGCTGTCATACTTGCTTATGCTCGCGTCGTTTCTGCTCGTGCTTTTGACAAACGTTCGAGTGATATACATCATACTTTCCACCATAGTTATAGCGTGTGTGGCAATGGCGATAAAGAGCGTGTACGACAAAAAAATTCTGCACTCGGTAGGCACGCCCGAATACTATAACGAACGCGTGGGGCGCACTCTCGAAAAAGACGAATACGTGCGCGAAACCGACGTTTACCATCTCGATTCCGCATACAAAACCGTCGATTGCGAGAATATAGCGCAAATTTCTGAAAATCGGGCCGCCGCGAATAACGTCAAAGAGGGGGATAAAAAATGATATATCTTCAACTCTTTTGGACGTTTTTCAAAATAGGACTTTTCACGATAGGCGGCGGACAAGCGATGATTCCTATGATAAGTCAGGAAGTCGTTGAAAAAGGCTGGCTGACGATTGAAGAAGTACAATCCTTTATCGCGATTTCCGAAAGCACGCCGGGGCCGTTTGCGGTGAATATCGCAACGTATACGGGCGTATCGGTCTTGCAATCGGCAGGCGTCGGCGAAAGCATACTCGGCGCGATTTGCGCGACTTTCGGCGTGGTGCTTCCCTCGCTTATCATAATAACGCTCGTCGCTATGGCGTTTTCAAGTCTCATAAAGAAGCCTGCCGTGCAAAGCGTTTTCGCATACGTTCGCTCGACGGTGACGGGATTGCTCGTCGCCGTGTTCGTGGGGTTTGTGCTGTCAACGCTGTTTGGAATATCGAGCGTACTCTCTCACGACGCCGTACAATTCGACTTGATTGGCACTTGCCTTTTCGTATTTCTATTCGGCATATCGTTTGTAAAAATCAAAGGCAAAACTCTGCAACCCATTCTCATTATCGTCATATCTGCCGCCATCGGAATGCTTTGCTACGGATTGATACGTTTGTAAATCCTTAAAAACAACCGCACCTTTTACAAAAATTTTACACAATTGCATTGTATTGAGTATTTACAATTCGACATTCTTACACTATAATGTATATATCTATATTATATCGTGCGCATGCGTATGCACTATTTATGGATATTCTGTTGTAGGAGATTGTTATGAGTAAAAAGGAAAAACCCGCACCAGTGCTCGACGAGAAAGGCAGACCGCCTCTCAAACTCGACTATCCGCAGACCTTCAAGGTCGGCTTTGCGTTTGCAATCATTATGCTGTTCTGGACGGCATACGACTTTGTCGTTCCTCTTCTTTTGGAACACGCATACGGCTTGCCGAGTTGGGCGCGCGGACTTGTTATGGGGCTTGACAACCTCTTGTCTCTCTTTATGTTGCCGCTTTTCGGCAAACTCAGCGACAACGCTCACGGCAAACTCGTCAAAAAGTGGGGTCGCCGTACGCCGTTTATCGTCATCGGTACGGTTTGCGCGGTAGTGCTTATGGTGTTCGTTCCCGTTGCCACCCTCAAACAACAGGCAAAAGCGGAAGAACTCACCACTCAAATCGAAGCGCAACTTGACAGCGACACGTTTATGCAACCGCTTCTCGAAGAATGGTACGACAACGCGGTCGCAGGCAAGGAAGGCAGCGCAAACTATTGCGACCTCACCTACCTGGGCAACAATAATGTCACGAGAGATGACTTCGTGTCTTTGCGCTACTACGGCAAAATGACGTCCAAAAAAGCCGTCCTCAATATGCTCGGCGCAACGACGTACTACTATGACGGCAACGTCGTCGAAGATTTGTCTGCCGCCTCGCCCGTCGAAGGCAAAACGTATCAGGACCTCGTTGACACTAACGCCGCTTACAAAAAATACGTTGCGGCAGGTATGAACAACTACATAAGCAACGAAGTTCACGAAAAATGCACAAAAGCCGAGGACGGTTCAGGTATCAAGAGTCTTGTCGTATATATGGTCATTCTTCTTTTGGTGCTTATCGCAATGGCAACCTTCCGTTCCCCCGCAGTCGCACTTATGCCCGACGTCACGCCAAAGCCCTTGCGCTCGCAAGCAAACGCAATCATCAACCTTTGCGGCGGTATCGGCGGCGCAATAGCGTTCTTGATCTACACTGTGGTTCTGTTCGGTCAACGCCTTGAAAACTACGTCATTATCTTCGGTTCGGTTGCGGCGGGCATGCTCTTGCTTCTGGCAGGATTCCTTGCCCTCGTCAACGAGCGTAAGATGGTTGCAAAATGCCAAGAAATCTGCAAAGAATACGAAATCGACGACTTTGCGGAAGGCGAAAATCCCGAAGCGGAAAAATTTGCCGAAGAACTCATTTCCGAAGGCGACGCAGAGTACAATCTCGACAGCAAGCCCGACGGCGCGGCGCAAGAAATCGTCAACGGCACGACCAAAGAGGAAGTCGCACCCGAAACTCTCGATTTTGCAAAACAAGTTGTCGAAAACACAAAGAAAAAACATCAATCCCCCAAAGAATGGTGGGGCTCGAAAAACGACCTCGAAAAAGGCAGACTCAAATCGTTTGCGCTCATTCTCGCCTCGATATTTATGTGGTTTATGGGCTACAACGCTGTTTCTTCCAACCTTTCCATTTATACGACGAAAGCACTCAACCTTTCAGCAGGCGTTGCGTCCATTATATCGGGCGTTTCGATGGGCATAAGCGCAATCGCATTTATCCCCGTCGGATATATGGCAGCAAAAATCGGCAGAAGAAAATCCATTATGATCGGCTTCGCTCTCGCAGTCGTTTCATTCGTTCTTATCTGCTTCGCCGTTACACCCAACGACGTTGCGGCTATCCCCGCAGTGTTATTTGCTCTGTTCTACCTCATCGCAGGCTTCGGGCTCATCATTGCAAACGTCAACACGTTCCCGATGGTCACCGAACTTTCGACGGCGGAAACGGTCGGCCAATACACCGGTTACTACTACGTTGCGACAATGTCCGCGCAAGCAATCACCCCCGCAATCGGCGGCGCGATTATGGACGCAGGCGGAAACAAATACCTGTTCCTTTACAGTGCGACTTGCATCGTCATTGCAATCGTGTTGATGCTCTTTGTCAAACACGGCGACAGCAAACAACTCACCAAAGGCAGAAAACTCACCAAAGAGGAAAAGAAACAAATCAGATTGGATGCTTTGGATGCCGATTGAGGCAGAAAAAGAGATAATCTTTCGGACGGCACGCAATAGCGTGTCGTCCTTTTATTTATCTCTTTTTCTGCCTTGCTACCGCGCAGAGAATTTTGCTATCAAATCAAACACGGATAATAACTCACACCACAATTTCGCCAAATTATCTGCTTGGTTATTGCGCCGTCGGCTCAAATGGAAAATTCAAATCACCCCATTGTAATTCCACGCGATAGCGTGGGAATCCGGCGTAGCGAAATATGGAAATATCACTATACTTGAGGTGTAAGCGATGTTAAAAAGGCACGCAATCGCGTGCCTTTTATTCTGTTTGGGTGTGGGGCAATGCCCCGCCCATAAATATTCTTTTTAATTGTTTATTGACATCAAAGTTTTTCCGTTTACGCTTATCGAAAGCCACAAGTCTTGCGATTCGACTCGCAATACGCCGCCCATGCAAACACGCTCGAAAATTAGTTTGTCGGGGTCGGGTACGAAATGCGTTTCGCCTTGCAAATACGGTGCGAAAGTGTGGCGCAATTCGCCGAGTTTTCGATAATGCGCAAGCAAATCGTTATCCTCTCTGCCCCACGGATACGTTCCGCGATTGAGTGGGTCTTCATAGCCTTGTTTGCCAACCTCGTCACCGTAAAACACGCACGGGACACCAGGCAAGGTATACTGCAACGCGCTTGCGAGTTTTAGTCTGCGTTTTGCAAGGTCGTACTGCTCGCAAGAGAGCGCAAAGTCCGCTCTGTCCTTCTTTGAATAAGGCGGTTTTACGCCCGAAAGGATGGTTATCGCACGAGCGGTGTCGTGGCTGTCCACAAGGTTCATAAGAACGTCGAGAGATTGTTTGGGGTAATGCTCTAATATTGTCGTGACGTCGGATATAAATGCGTTTTTGTCGCCCGTGAGCGCGTACGCCAAAATCGCTTCCTTGAACGGATAATTCATAACCGAATCGAGTTGCTCGCCCATAAAATAGGGTCGCCATTCGCTGTACGCAATCTTTATCGAAGCGTCTTCCCAAACCTCGCCGACGACGAGCATATCCTCGCCTTCGCTTTTGATACGCGAGCAAAGTTTGTTGGTAAAATCAATAGGCAATTCGTCCACTACGTCGAGTCGCCAGCCTTTTACGCCTGCTTTCGACCACTTGTCGATAACGCCGTTTTCGCCCAAAACCAAATCGCAAAATCCTTGCGCGCTCTTGTTGACGGTCGGAACGACGGTGCTACCCCACCAGCATGCGTATTCGTCGGGATACTTTGTGAAATAGTACCAGTCGAAGTACGGCGATTGCTTGCTTTGGTATGCGCCCAAATCGGGGTACGTTCCCTCTTTATTGAAATACTTGCTATCCGAACCCGTGTGGTTAAACACGCCGTCAAGCATAATTTTTATGCCCTTTTCGCCGGCTCTTTTTACGAGGTTTCCAAATTCTTCTTCCGTGCCGAGCAGCGGGTCGATTTTCAGATAATCCCCCGTATCGTAGCGATGATTCGAGCAAGACTCGAACACGGGCGAAAGATAAATCAGACTTACGCCGAGCGATTGAAGATAATCGAGTTTCGAGATTATGCCCTCGATATTGCCGCCGAAAAAGTCGTCCGCGCGGTAATCTCTGCCGTCCTCTGCGATGTCGGGACGTTCGTACCAATCGGCGTGCAATCTGCCTCTTTTTGTGAACGGCTTGTCGCCGACCTTACAAAATCTGTCGGCAAATATCTGATAAGTTACGCCTCGTTTTGCCCAATTCGGCGTTTTATAGTCGCGTTTCGTTACGGTTAACTGCCATTCGGGCAACCAGTCGCCGCGAATCGCCGTTCCGTCGAGTCCTCTGCCGAAGAACGCCAAATCGCCGTTTGCAAACTCGCCCTCGAAGCGATACTGCCATATGCCCCACGCCGAAAGCGCGAAAGAACCGACGAAAACGTCTTGTCCGTTTTCACTGTGCGACAGCGGCAATTCGTAGCGCAAGGACTCGCCCGCGACTTCGCCGCCCTCGCCGAAAACTTGGCGCAATACGACAAAAACTCGCTTTATGCCAAGCGAGTTGTCAACGGGGAAAGTTATGCGCGTTTCTTGATTCATAACGCTTGCCCCGTACGGCTTTTTGTGAAGCAAAGGATTGTACATACGGTTAATCGATAATTAATAATTAATAATTGAGGGCGGGTTTTTACCCCGCACCCCGAAACTAATTATTGCGCACGGCGCGCACGTTCGTCAAAATCGGATACGCCCGTTTTTGCTTTTGCAAGTGCGCGTTGTGTGATTTGCTTTTATTTTCAAAAAGTGCGTCAATGAGATGAATAATAAGGAAGCGACGTTCGAACGGCAACCCTAATTTACTATGTGTAAATGAGTTGACGTTCGGGCGTTGCTGACGAAATTAATCGCTCAATGACGGACTTTTTGCAAGTTCCAAATGCGAGTTGCGTATTCCTCAACGGCTCTGTCTGCCGCAAAGAATCCCGCTTTTGCGATGTTGACGAGCGACATACGATTCCACGTTTCTTTGTCGAGATAAGTGTCGTTTACACGACGTTGCGCCGCCGAGTAACTGTCGAAGTCCGCAAGAACCATATAACTGTCGGGTTGTCCGCCGCGACCCGTCGTGAGCGAGTCCGCGATTTCGCCGAAGGATATGTTGTTGACGCCTTGACGAAGCATATCGATGAGGCGTTTGATACGCGGATTGGTTTGATAATAGTGCGAGGGATTGTAACCTCTGCGCCACAAATCCTCGACTTCGTTTGCGAGCATACCGAAAAGGAAGATGTTGCCGTCGCCGACTTCGGAATGGATTTCGACGTTTGCGCCGTCGAGCGTACCGATCGTAAGCGCGCCGTTTATCATAAACTTCATATTGCCCGTGCCGCTCGCCTCTTTGCCCGCAAGAGAGATTTGCTCGCTGACTTCCGCCGCCGGCATAATGATTTCGGCGAGAGATACGCGGTAGTTTTCAAGGAACACGACTTTTAGTCTGCCCTTGACGTCGGGATCGTTGTTGACGAGATCGCCGAGCGCACATATGAAGCGAATGATTTGCTTCGCCATATAGTACGCGCTTGCCGCTTTCGCGCCGAAAATGAACGTGCGCGGATGAATGTCGATGTTCGGATTCTCTTTGATTTGCAAATAGAGGTCGAGAATATTGAGCGCGTTGAGAAGTTGACGTTTGTACTCGTGCAATCTCTTGACTTGTACGTCGAATATGCTGCTCGGATCGACTTCTACGCCGTTGTGTTCGAGAATATATTTTGCAAGGTCTTGCTTGTTTTGAAGTTTGATGTCGGCAAGGCGGTCGAGCACATGTCTGTCGCCCATATATTTTTGCAAGTCTTGCAATTTGTCTGCGTCTTTGAGCCAACAGTCGCCGATAAGATCGTTGAGCAAACTCGCAAGGCGCGGATTTGCTTGCGCGACCCAACGTCTGTGCGTAATACCGTTGGTGACGTTGGTGAATTTTTCGGGGTGCATACGGTAATAATCCGCGAAAACGTCGTTTTTGAGAATATCGCTATGCAACGCGCTGACGCCGTTTATCGTGTGCGAAGTCGCAAGGCAGAGATTTGCCATTTTGACTTGACCGTTTGCGAGAATCGCGTTGCGGTTGACCACATCCCAGTTGTTGGGATAGTACGCCCACAACTCGCCGCAGAAGCGTTGATTGATTTCCTGCACGATTTGGTAGATACGAGGAAGCAGACTTTGGAAAAGGCTTTGCGGCCACTTTTCGAGTGCTTCCGCCATAACGGTGTGGTTGGTGTAGGAAATGACGTGCGTTGTGATGTCCCAAGCCTGATCCCATCCGTAGCCGTATTCGTCGAGAAGAAGACGCATAAGTTCGGGTATGCAAAGCGTGGGGTGCGTGTCGTTGATGTGTATTGCCACTCGGTCTGCGAGGTTGTCGAGGCTTGGATTGAACTTCAAGTGACGGCGCAAAATGGATTGAATGGATGCCGAAACGAAGAAGTATTGTTGTTTAAGGCGCAAGGATTTGCCTTCGATGTGGTCGTCTGCGGGATAAAGCACTTTGTTGATGGACTCTGCCATAGCCTTTGCCGCACTCGCCTTGATATATTCGCCCTTGCTGAACATATCCATGTCGAAGTCTTGCGGTGCTTGCGATTTCCAAAGTCTCAAACGGTTGACCGCACTCGTGTCGTAGCCCGATACGTTCATATCGTAAGGCACTGCGTTGACAACGGTGCAATCTCTTTGAGTTACGGAGAGTTTGCCGTCTTGCCAGTTTTGTTCGACTACGCCGCCGAACTTGACCTGATAGGTTTCTTCGGGACGCGGATTGAGCCAAACGTCGCCCATTTTGAGCCAATCGTCGGGCTGTTCGAGTTGCCAACCGTCAACAATGACTTGTTTGAAAATGCCGTAGTCGTAAAGAATGCAGAATCCGTTTGCGGCATAATCGCAAGAGGTGAGCGAATCCATATATGCCGCCGCAAGTCTGCCCAGGCCGCCGTTTCCGAGACCCGCGTCGGGCTCGAAAGCGTAGATTTCGTCCATCTTTACGCCGAAACTTTCAACCGCTTTGGTTGCTTCGTCAATGATACCCATATTAAAAAGATGGTTGCGAAGAGATCTGCCGAGCAAAAATTCCATCGACATATAGTAGACTTGTTTTGCGTTCTGCGCACGACATTTCTTTTTGAAGTTTACGCGTTCGCTTGTGAGCAAATCGCGAATGACCATACAAGTTGCGCGATAGATTTGCGCTTTGCTTGCATCTTCGGGTTTTACGCCGAAATAACTCGTTAGCACGCCGGAAATGTGATTTTCGATTTCCTTTTGCGTAATGTTGAATTTCATATCCTTTCCTTCCTTCCGCTTTCCCCCGGACGAAAGATAATTATTTTTTGTTTTTATATCTTGCGGCGTTGCCGCAAAGCAAGTCTTTACAGACTCTGATAGATGTCAATGTATTTTTTTGCGCTTACTTCCCAACTGAAATTCGATTTCATATCGTTTTTGACGATTTTGTTCCAGTTGTCCTTGTCGTTGTAGGTTGCATATGTGCGCCAAACCGCATCGAGCATATCGTATGCGTTATAGGTCTTGAACGTGAAGCCTTTTCCCTCTCCCGTTTCGGGATTGTACGCGGGCACGGTGTCTTTTAGACCGCCCGTTTCGCGAACGATGGGTACGGAACCGTATCGCATGGCAATGAGTTGCGAAAGTCCGCACGGCTCGAATTTGGACGGCATAAGGAACATATCGCTCGCACCGTAAATTTTGCTTGCAAGATCGCTAGAAAACGCGAGAATGGCTCTGAATTTGTTTGGGTGACGCTCCTGTGCGGATTTTATCATGCTTTCATATTTCCAGTCGCCGGTACCGAGTATTACGACCTGAACGTCAGCACGCATAATATCGTCGATAACCGCACCCACGAGATCAAGTCCTTTTTGTGAGGTAAGTCTTGTTATCATAGCAATAAGCGGACGATTTTCGTCAAACGGCAAGTTTATCATTTCGCAAAGTGACTTCTTGTTTTCCGCCTTTTTGGTCGCATAGTTTTTGACAGAGTAATTTTCAAAAAGTTTATTGTCGGTTTTGGGATCGTAAAGCACCTGATCTATGCCGTTGACAACGCCGTGAAGTTTGTATCTGCGGCTTGAAAGAATGCCTTCGAGTCCGTAGGAGTAGAACGGATCGAGTATCTCTTGCGCATATGTTTCGCTTACGGTGGTGACCGCATTGGACGCTTCGATGCCGCCCTTCATATAGTTTACGCAATCGCCGTTCATAACGAGAGGACGCGCCCAGTCCGGCAAGCCGAGAATGTCGCCTATGAGGCTGTCGCCGTACTTGCCTTGAAACTCGATGTTGTGAATGGTGAACACCGTCTTTATGTGTTGATATTCCTCGCTTGCGCGATAGAACACGTCAAGGAATACGGGTGTAAGCGCAGTGTGCCAGTCGTTTGCGTGCAACACGTCGGGATAAAAGTCGATGAGAGGCAACGCTTCGAGAACGGCTTTTGAGAAGAATGCAAAACGTTCGCCGTCATCGAAATGACCGTAAAGACCTTTGCGTTTAAAATAATACTCGTTATCCACAAAGTAATACGTTACACCGTCGTAAACGGCTTCGAAAACGCCGCAATACTGACGACGCCAACTCAAATCGACGAAAGTCGAAGCGACAAACCTGAACGAATCGCGATATGTTTCGTTTATTTCCTCTTTGTAAAAAGGAATGATAACTCTGCAATCGTGTCCGAGTTCATTCAGAGCCTTCGGAAGAGCACCGGCTACGTCGCCCAAGCCGCCCGACCTGACGAACGGCATTGCTTCTGATGCAACAAATAGAATTTTCATAAATATGCCTCTTTGCTAATTAATAATTAATAATTATTAATTAATAATTGATGGCGGGAACACCCGCACCCGATTTTGTTTGTTTGAGCGCAATGCTTATCCTTATATTTAAGCG
>ERZ808292.297-NODE-297-length-12825-cov-4.246750_pt1 | contig 12825 bp, 9 predicted proteins | sample MGYA00521275_ERZ808292 | MGnify/ENA primary metagenome ERZ808292 (study PRJEB31516, sample SAMN03275613) | gut metagenome | biome: mammalia-associated habitat; material: feces | host: Papio cynocephalus | place: Kenya | collected 2012-07-26 ... | reverse complement strand
TTTATTTACAAATGGTTGGAGTAATTGTTAATGGTTTTTCGTGGACAGTAGTGAATGAGGTAAAAGAAGCGAAATCGTCAAACAAGGCTTATTATTTATTAAATTTAGCAGAAGCATTTTATTATAATGACGCTAACCTTGACAGTTGCCTATCCATCGTAAATAACGCAATAAACTACGCTCTTCTGGCCCATGATTCTACGACGATATCAGACTCATATCAAGACCTGGCAGCAGTCTATCTATTGACTGACAAACCTAAACTTGCACTAAAAGCGTCTATCAAATCAAATGAATATTGTAAGAAAACGAACTTTTCAAAACTGTTCGCATTAAATCAACTTTATATTCTAATTGATTCCTTAGCATCAGCTAAGAGAACTTTAAGTCAAACCAAGCCCGTAAGTCTTAGTGACACCTGCGAATATTGGGCCTTACGCCGAGATGTCGCTATAAAGGAAAAGAAAGTTGACCAAGCAGAGTCATATGCTGATTCCACAGATATCTATCTAGACAAAAAGAGCTGCAAGAACTTAAAAGCAAAGAACAATTACTATTCGCTTTTGCTCCAAAAAGAGGTCGCAAGGACCAAGTTGGCAAGCGAAAGCCTATTAAAATCTTATCTCATTGGTGGCATCATATTAACTGCTATTATCACCATTGGACTTATCTGGTATAATTTCCGCCAAAAAAGAAAATACATGCGCGAAAGAATGCACAATGAAAAGGTGATTCATAGAATGGAAGTCGAACATAAGGAGAGGCAGATTGCCACAATGAGAAAATTTCTCTTAAGTAAAATTGATATCATAAACAAGCTTCAAACTTTAAATTCCAAAAGAGCAAATGCTAAATTATCAGAGAAAGACTGGAAAGAAACTGAAATTTTTCTGAATTGTACAGACGATGAATTTGTGTTAAGATTGGAAAAGGAATTCCCGGAAATCACAGACAATGACCTTCAAATCCTCATGCTGGTAAGATTAAAGCTACCTTATGAAAGCATTGCTTACATATTTAACATCGAAAAGAAATCAGTTAAGCAACGCCTTTTTCTTTTGAAGAAAAAATTAGGACTGGGCAGAGGCGGCATGTCGACAAGAGAGTTCATTGAGAACTACTAAAATGAAGACAACAACCATTTTTAGACCACATTTTGAACAGTATCCATTTATATATCATTAATAACAAGCAATTTACAAAAATATCAGAAAACACTCAAATTAGGCCGAAGGTCTTTGGCAACTCTGTTAACTCTTAGTAATTTTGCAAGCAGAAATTCAACATTTGAAACTCAAATTATAAACACAATGAGAACAAAAATAGAGTTGATGACAATTCCGCATTTTCCCTTAGTTTTGACACTGAGAAAAAGTAAATATGAAAAATTTAACGCATCTGTTATTTTTACTCGTAATTGCGCTTTGCGCAAGTTGCAGTAATGAGACGGAAGAATTTGACGTGAGGTACGAAGATGCTCCGAAATCTTACAAGGACACAACATACATCAGGGAGTTTTCCAATGCAGGCTACGACACGTCCATGCCACTCTTCTCCTACAATTCGTATAGCGCTGTAACTCGAACACACCCGGACAGATCACACGGAACAGACACTGATGTCATTTGGGAAAAGTACACTGACGTTAAATTACTTGACAGTCCCGACTATAAGCTATTAAAGATTACGTCAATACCAAAAAAATAAAATATCATGAAAATCAACATGAGAATATTGAGTAAGGCCACTTGGTCGTTAGCCATGTTGGCTGGTCTCTTGCTTTCTTGCAGCCAGGACGAAGATGACAAAATCACCACGGACGCACAGGTGAAAGTGCAAGAGGTGAGGATGGAGTTTACGGATGGTGCCAACCACGACCTTGTGAAAGACGACTTTGCCAACTTTCGCGTCAACACTACAAACGGCATTCCCGCCAACACACATTTCATCGTAGAGAACGGGAACTATTATTTGGGATTCACCCCAGCCTTGCCTACAGACTCGATAGGAAAAGACAGTGTCAAGATGACCTACCAAGTGCACATGGAAAACAAGACAGTAGCCGAGGTGGCGTGCACTTTTCGGCTTGACTCCGTTAAGCAAGCCTTCAGCAACAAACGCTATTTCTATTCCACCACAGAGCGCTCTTACAACCGAGGTGTGAATGGCCCCATCAAGGTGTTGGTCGGGAAAGACCATGCATATAGGCAAGAGGGTGACAATAGGATTTATGTGGTGTTCCATTTCCCCGCCGCCAAGTTTCAATCCACCGAAGGCGTAGACTACCACGTGACGATCAAGGGTTTCATGGAGCAGGCCATCACACCCAACCAAAGAGTGCTGGCTGAGGGAGAAGGTGCCAATGACAGCACGATAGCCATCGTGCTTGGCATAGATGGCCAGATACACAATTACTATGATGAGAACGGACAACTGCAAGAGCCGTATGACGTAACCTACGAAATCACAAGCCGTCAGCTATTCGAGGATGACAGAAACCACATGGTGAAGATGACCCTATCGGGCAATTGCGACAACTACAAGATATTGTCATGCAGCCTGGATGGCCAACCACTCAACTTAGCCACTGTTATCAAAAAGGATATGTTCGGCAGGGAATACCCCTTGCTGACGTTTGAGTAAGGCAAGAGACAAGCACGCCTCGTCGCAACACAAATGTACCTCCTCCTGCCTGGGGTCACAGCCCAGGGCAAGAGGAGGTACATTTGTGTTTGTCTAAAAAAGCAAGATGGGCAGATTACTGCGCCATGAGGAACGACTTGAACGCCGCAAAGTCATTGGCCATCGCCACGCTTTGCTTCTTGCCGCGCATGAACGCCTGCAAGCGCTCGGGAATGGCGATGTCGGTACCGAGGATATCGTCAACCTTCTCCTTGAACTTCGCCGGATGGGCCGTCTCCAGGAACACGCCCACCTCGCCGGGCTTCAGTTGTTCCTTGAGCGCACGCCATCCGCATGCCCCATGGGGATCGAGCACATAGCCCGTGGTCTCATGACATTGGCGCATGGCCTCGCGGATGAGGTCATCGGTATAGGTAGCACCGCTGATGTCGGCCTTGATGTCGGCCCAGCTGCCGGAATAGAGATCCAAGATACGCGCAAAGTTGCTGGGGGCACCCACGTCCATGGCATTGGCCAGTGTCTGCCGACTGGGTTGCGGACTGTAGACACCCGTCTGCAAGTATTGGAAGAAGATGTCGTTGGCATTGTTGGCCGCTACGAAATGCTTTACTGGCAAGCCCATGCGCTTGGCAAACAAGCCCGCCGTGATGTTTCCGAAGTTGCCACTCGGCACGCACACCACCAGGTTGGACGGATCAGCGACCGCATGCTGCCGCTTCAGCTGGGCGTAAGCGTTGAAGTAATAGAACGCCTGCGGCAGGAAGCGTGCCACGTTGATGGAGTTGGCCGAGGTGAGCGTCATGTGCGCCTTGAGTTCCGCATCCATGAACGCCTGCTTGACCAGCGCCTGACAATCGTCGAACACGCCATCCACCTCCAGCGCCGTGATGTTCTGTCCCAGCGTGGTGAACTGGCTCTCCTGGATTTTGCTCACCTTACCCTTGGGGTAAAGCACATACACATGGATGCCCTTCACGCCTAAGAAGCCGTTGGCCACCGCCGATCCCGTGTCGCCGCTGGTGGCCACCAGCACGTTCACATCACCCGATGCCGAAGGCTGGCTCTCACGATCCTTGCCGATGAAATATTGCAGGAGACGGGCCATGAAGCGCGCGCCAACGTCCTTGAACGCCAACGTGGGACCATGGAAGAGCTCCAGGCTGTAGATGTCATCACCCACCAACTGGAGGGGTGTCTCAAAGGCAAGTGTGTCATAGACGATGTGTCGGAGCGATGCGTCGTCCACATCACCGCCAAAGAACGCACGAGCCACCTCGAACGCCATTTCTTGGAATGTCATCTCGTCAATGTGCTCAAAGAAAGTCTTGGGCAACGTCTGTATATGTTCGGGCATATACAAGCCCTTGTCGGGTGCAAGGCCTCGCTCCACCGCCTCACGCAACGTGGCCTTGGGTGCTTGGCCATTGGTACTATAGTACATCATGGTTATCGTGTTTTATTCTATTTCCATAAACTTCTTCATAAACTCAGTCAGGTGCAGCAGGCCGTAGGCACCGCTTACGCACGACACCTCGTCGTAGACCTGCACCTCATCAGGCTCTATGCCCGGATGCCAGATGAGGAACGGCACAGGTTCCTTCACATGTGTGCGCACCTCCACGGGGGTGGGATGGTCAGGCATCACGGCGATGCAGACCGGCTCGTCCCACGTCTTCACCTCATTATAGATGGGCTCCACGATGCGGTGGTCCAGATACTCGATGGTGCGCAACTTCAAGTCCAAGTCACCATCGTGTCCCGCCTCGTCGCTGGCCTCCAGGTGGAGAAACACAAAGTCTTGTCTGCGCAAAGCGTCTATGGCCGCCTCGGCCTTGCCCTCATAGTTGGTATCGGCCAATCCTGTGGCCCCAGGCACCTTCACCACGTCAAGGCCCGCATAGCTACCTATGCCACGTATCAGGTCAACAGCCGAGATGCACGAGCCTGTATGAATCTGCGGATAGGTCTCCTGCAGGGTTTTCATCGACGGGCGATAGCCCCCACCCCACGGCCAGATACTATTGGCCTTCTCAGCGCGGCCCTGGTTGAAGGGATGTGCCATGAGCAGCACCTGGCTCTTACGGATCAGGTCGTTGAGCAGGTCGGCGGTCTGCTGGGCCGTCAAGCCATCTGCGCAGCCATGACTGTCATCCCTGCGGTCGGCCCACCCTTTCTCGGGCTTCACCAAGAGATCAGCCCACGGTTCGTTGGGATGATCATGGGGTGGCGCGCACACGATGTGCTTGTTACCTCCTCGCACGATGAGCAAGTGTCGATACTGTATGCCCGTGACGAAACGTACACGGTCGTTGCCCAGATTGTCATTCAGATAATGGATCAGAACATCAGCCTCAGCGGTTTTCAGGTGTCCGCCATGATGGTTCTTGATGACCCCCTTCTCCAGTTCGATGATGTTGCAGCGCAAGGCAAGGTCGTCGGGATGCAAGTCATAGCCGATGCTGGCCGCCTCAAGCGGGCCGCGCCCTTCGTAGACCTGCCGCTGGTCGTAACCCAAGATGGTACTGTTGGCCACCTCCGATCCCGGAAGGAATCCATCGGGAATGGTCATCAGCCTGCCTGCGCGGCCCTTACGCGCCAACATGTCCATATAGGGCGTGTCGGCATATTGTAACAAAGTTTTCCCTCCCAAACGGGCAACCGCATGGTCTGCCATGCCGTCACCCAAGATGATGATATGCTTCATACACTAAACGTTGGCTATTGACATGATGTTGGCAAACACACCGGCTGCCGTGACGCTGGCACCTGCTCCGTATCCCTGGATCTGCATGGGATAATCCTTATAACGCTCGGTGGTGAGCAGGATGATGTTGTTGCTGCCTTCAAGATTATAGAACGGGTGGGTGCTGCCCACGGCTTTCAGTTCCACACTGGTCTTGCCACCATCCATCGTAGCCACGAAGCGCCACCGTTTACCCTCGGTCTCCAGTAGCTGGCGTCGTTTCTCGAAGTCCGCATCGAGCTGGGGCAGGCGTTTCCAGAACTCATCCAGCGAGCCCTTGAAATACTCTTCTGGCACAAAGAGATGCTTCTCCACATCGGCCTGTTCCACCCGATAGCCCGCCTCACGGGTCAGGATGACCAGTTTGCGGATGACATCTGTGCCGCTCAAGTCCACGCGTGGATCGGGCTCGGAGTAACCATGCTCCTTGGCCAGGCGCACGGTCTCAGAGAAGGGCACTTCGGCCGAGATGGCGTTGAAGATGAAGTTGAGCGTTCCACTCAGCACAGCCTCGATCTTCAAGATCTTGTCGCCTGAGTTGCGCAAATCGTTGATGGTGCCGATGATGGGCAGTCCGGCGCCCACATTGGTTTCAAAGAGAAACTTCACGCCACGTCGCATGGCAGTCTCCTTAAGGTAAGCATAGTTCTCATAACTGGAACTGGCTGCTATCTTGTTGGCCGCCACCACACTCACATTGTGCTCCAGGAAGGAGGGATAGAGGGCAGCTATGTCTTTGGAGGCCGTGCAATCCACAAAGACAGAGTTGAAGATGTTCATGCCGATGATGTTGTCTCGCAACTGCTCGGGTGTGCTGGGTTCTGACGCCTTCAACTGTTCACGATAGTTGTTGAGGTCCAGACCGTCGCGCGAGAAGACGGCGTTCTTGCTGCTGGCTATGCCCACCACGTTCAACTTCAGACCGTTGTGCTCTTTCAGCTGCTCATATTGTTTCTTGATCTGCTCTATCAGTTTGCCTCCCACGGTGCCCACGCCACAGATGAAGAGATTGAGCACCTTGTATTCAGAGAGGAAGAATGAATCGTGAATGACATTGAGCGACTTGCGCAGGTAACGCGAGTCGACCACAAAAGAGATGTTGGTCTCTGAGGCGCCCTGGGCGCAGGCGATGACCGATATGCCACTTCGCCCCAACGTGCCAAACAGTTTTCCGGCAATGCCCGGCGTGTGCTTCATGTTCTCTCCCACGATGGCGATGGTGGCCAACTGGCTCTCGGCATGCATGGGGAACATGGCCCCATCCTCTATCTCAGCCTCAAACTCCTTGTTGAGCACGCTCACAGCCTTGTCGGCATCCTCGTCACGCACACCGATGGACGTGCTGTTCTCCGACGATGCCTGTGACACGAGAAACACGCTGATACCATGGTCTGCCAGGGCGGTGAAGATACGGCGGTTCACACCGATGACACCCACCATCGAAAGTCCTGACACGGTGATGAGCGTTGTACCCTTGATGGAAGAGATACCCTTGATGGCCTTGCTGTCGTTTTCCACCTTTCCCTTGATGATGGTGCCTCGTCCTTCGGGATTGAACGTGTTTTTCACTCGGATGGGGATGTTCTTGATGCACACAGGATAGATGGTGGGCGGGTAAATGACCTTGGCACCGAAGTTGCAAAGTTCCATGGCCTCCACATAGCTCAGCTCGTCGATGGTGTAAGCAGAGCGGATGACCTTGGGGTCAGCCGTCATGAAGCCGTCCACATCCGTCCATATCTCGAGCACCTCAGCGTTGAGCGCCGCTGCTATAATGGCAGCGGTATAGTCGGAACCGCCACGTCCGAGATTGGTCGTCTCGCCTGTGTCGCGGTCGCAAGAGATGAAACCCGGTAAGATGGTCACACGGGGCATCTCGGCAAAGGCGGCGCGCACCAGCTTGCTCGTAAGCACACTGTCGAGGGTGTTTTTGCCGTGGGAACATTCGGTCTTGATAAACTCGCGTGAGTCCATCCACATCGAACCGCGCACCAGCGAGGACACGATGTTGGAACTCAGGCGCTCGCCATAACTCACAATGGCATCTTGCGACTTGTGGCTCAAGTCGCGAATGAGGAACACACCAAAATAAATGGAACGCAACTGCTCAAACAAGGCATCGACCTTGTTGAACAAGTCTTCCCGGTCTATGGTGTTGGTGATGATGGTGTCGATCATCTTGTGATGGCGGTCCACCATCTCTTCGAAGGATATTTTCCAGGCCTCATTGCCTGCCACGGCCTGTTGCGCCGTGGCGATGAGCTGGTCGGTGATGCCCCCGAGCGCACTGACGACCACAACAATCGGTTGCCGCCGTGCCTCATTCTCCACAATGTGCTTCAGACTCAAAATGCTCTTCACGGAACCTACAGATGTTCCGCCAAACTTCAAAACTTTCATATCACTATGCGTTATTTGTAATATTCCGCCACCCCTGAAACGAACAGGGCCGTGACAAAACTTGGCTGCAAAAGTAATAATATTAATTGTTAACGCCAACAATTCACATGACAAACTGTTAGCCGCAAGGCATTTTTGGTGACAAACAAGCACCACCTCTTTGTTTTTAACGAACTAACATAAAGTTCCGACACACCCAAAGGCGGACAAGAGAGGCTGGAACGTAAAGCGTTGGGAACGAGCTGATGCTCACGGCAAGTTGAGTTAAATTTCCACCATAACATTTGGTGCTTTGATGGTTTTTAAGTAACTTTACCCTTGTCTATACAAGAACGTTAAATATACTGTTGAAAACATGGAATACAACAATGTTGACGTGCGTCGCCAAGACCGCCTCCTCTCTGAGGATGAGGCTCGCAAGCTGTTGAGTACAGGAGAATATGGTGTCCTGTCAATGACCGACGGTACCAAGCAAGAAGCCGTGGCTTACGGCATCCCCGTGAACTATGTGTGGGACGGGCAAGATGCATTATACATCCATTGTGCCAAGGAAGGGCGCAAGCTGCGTTGCATCGCCCTAAACACACATGTGTCGTTTTGTGTGGTAGGACCGACACACGTTGTACCCGACAAGTTTACCACGGCCTACCAAAGCGTAATCTTGGAGTGCCAAGCCGAGACAGGGCTAAGCGAGGATGAACGCCGGAAGGCATTGCTGATGATTCTCGACAAATACTCGCACGACTATACCGAGATCGGCAAGACATACGCAGAGCGCTCCTTCGCCCGTACTGAGGTCATCAAGCTCAGAGTGATCAAGTGCAGCGGCAAAAGCAAGAGAATGCCACATTGACAAGCCATAGGGGGGGGGGAAAAAAGCACATAAAGGCGGGTTCCGCCACCTCCCTCGCAAAACAAGAAAAGACATGGAAAAAGAGTTCGAAGACTATTGGATGAAACATAGAGGCAGCTTGCTTCTGGCAGCTCCTCAGACCTTACAGGAAGAGATGCGCAACGCGAGCAAACTCAATACCGCTGGCGGCTGGTTGCTGTATGCCGTTCCCATCATTGTAATGGTGGCTTTCATCAATGCAAAGATTGTTCAAGGCGAACTGCTCAACTTTCTCATCGCCATGGCGCTTGGCATTGCCGCTACGCTGTTGTCCATATGGCTCAAGCCTTATGTGACCGGCAAGCGCCGTTTGAGCGACATCGACGCGGACATCAAGACCTATTTCTATCACATCTACCAGAAACGAGGACTTGATGCCTTGGAGGAAATGAGAAAATAGTTTTTACTAGACAGCACGGCCCACCCCACTACCATGCTCACACGTCCATCAGGTCGCTCATGATGGTATTGCTGATGTTGATGCCTTGTCGGGTGAGGCTTAGGTGATGACCGTCGATACGCAATAGTTTTCTTTCAATATAGTCCTTGGCATTACTCAACAGGTATCCACGATGTTGTTCGTCGAGCCGGTCAAGATCGATACCCTCGCGTGTGCGCAGGGCGGTAGTCACGATGTCATCGTAATGGGTGTCACCGTCGATAACCTCTTCCTCGTAGGGCAAGATGCCCCGCTCCACTTGCTCCATGTATCGCTTGATGTCGGAAGGATTCCAGCGGCGTGTGCGCAAGTCATAACTATGAGCCGCCGCGCCCAGTCCCACGTATGGCACATCCTGCCAATAGCTGCTATTGTGGCGACTCCGATAACGACTTACACGCTTGTCGCCTGGAGCCAGCCTGGCAAAGTTGCTGATTTCATAGTGTTCATATCCAGCCGCAGTCAACTGGTTGATGAGCGTATCATACATCCTCAAGCTTATTTCCTCACTTGCCTCATGCACGTCCCCCCGTTCCCATAACCAGTAAAGCGGAGTGCCTTCCTCTATCATCAGTCCATAGGCCGATAGATGCTCAGGTCTGAGTTTTAAGGCATGGCGGATGTCCGCATCCCAGTCGTCAAGTCTTTCTTCGGGGAAGCCGAACATGAGATCCAGACTGACATTGCTTATTCCGTCAGCCCGCAAGTCTTCCACCGCTCGGTCCACCTCGCTGGCGGTATGACGGCGATGCAGAAAGCGCAAGCGGTCATCATCGAACGTTTGCGCACCCATGCTCACCCGGTTCACCGGCAGATGGTCAAACATATGGCGGCTGACATCATCAGGATTGCACTCCATGGTCACCTCGGCATCAGGCGCCACATCATACACCTTATATATATGTTGGAAGAGACGCTCCAGGTTGGCGGCAGACAATTGTGAGGGAGTGCCTCCACCCAGATAGATCGTTGCGAGCGTGGCAGGTCCGTCGGAGCCTCTTGCGCTCCACAAGTCCATCTCCCGGCAGAGTGCGTTCACATAACGGTCTTGCAGGTCAGGGCGCACGATGGAGTAAAAGCCGCAGTAGATGCAACGGCTTGCACAAAAAGGAATGTGAATGTAGAGTCCAGCTTTCATCATGTCTTCAAAAGGAACTTCAGAAGTCCCATCTTTCGACAAAATTACTAATTAGTTTTAAAATATAGACGATTTTCTTCGATTTCTTTTGGAGTTTAGTCAGAATATGCCTATCTTAGTGGGCGATTTTGGAGTTTCACTCCCGACCTAAACTAAAACATCTATTCTAACACTTAAAATCTTTTGATATGAGAGTATATCAGACCAACGAGATTAAGAACATTGCCTTGCTGGGCAGTGCGGGTAGCGGCAAGACCACGCTTGCCGAGAGTATGTTGTATGAAGCTGGCATCATCAAGCGCCGTGGCTCGGTGGAAAGCAAGAACACCGTGAGCGACTATTTCCCCGTGGAGCTTGAATATGGCTACTCCGTGTTCCCCACCGTTTTTCATGTGGAATGGAACAATAAGAAACTCAATATCATCGATTGCCCCGGCTCTGACGATTTCGTGGGCGGCGCAATCACTTCCCTCAACGTGACCGACCAGGCTGTCATCCTGATCAACGGACAGTATGGCCCGGAGGTAGGCACACAGAACAACTTCCGCTACACGGAGAAGTTGCACAAGCCCGTCATCTTCCTCATCAACCAGTTGGACTCCGACAAGTGCGACTTCGACAACATCGTCAGTACGATGCAGGACATCTACGGTTCCAAGTGTGTGCAGATACAGTATCCGCTGGAGACTGGTCCCAACTTCCACAGTCTCATCGATGTCCTCATCATGAAGAAACTGTCGTGGGGTCCCGATGGCGGAGAGCCCAAACGTGAGGACATTCCCGCAGAGGAGATGGACAAGGCCATGGAGCTCCACAAGGCCCTGGTGGAGGCCGCAGCCGAGAACGATGACCACCTGATGGAGAAGTTCTTCGAAGAAGACACGCTCACTGAGGACGAGATGCGCGAAGGCATCCGCAAGGGCTTGGTGACCCGTTCCATCTTCCCCATCTTCTGCGTCGACGCACATAAGGACATGGGCGTGCAGCGTCTGATGGAGTTCTTGGGCAATGTGGTTCCTTTTGTCAGCGAGATGCCCAAGGTGCGCAACACGCGAGGCGAGGAAGTCACGCCCGATGCCAACGGTCCCGAGAGCCTTTACTTCTTTAAGACCGGCATGGAGCCTCACATCGGTGAGGTGAGCTACTTCAAGGTGATGAGCGGCTCCGTGAAGCCCGGAGACGACCTGAGCAATGCCGACCGTGGCTCCAAGGAGCGCGTAGGACAGATCTATGCGTGCGCCGGTGCCAACCGCATCCCCGTGGACCAGCTCCACGCGGGCGACATAGGTTGTACAGTGAAGCTGAAGGATGTGAAGACGGGCAACACGCTCAACGGCAAAGACGCTGACTGGAGATTTGACTTTATCAAGTATCCCAACCCGAAATACAGCCGTGCCATCAAGGCCGCCAATCCTCAAGACACGGAAAAGATGATGGCAGCCTTGCTGAAGATGAGGCAGGAAGACCCGACATGGGTGGTAGAGCAGAGCAAGGAGCTACGCCAGACCATCGTGCACGGACAAGGCGAGTTCCACCTCCGCACACTGAAGTGGCGCATGGTCAACAACGAGAAGATCAACGTGGAGTTTGAGGAGCCGAAGATCCCTTACCGCGAGACCATCACCAAGAAGGCCAAGGCCGAGTATCGCCACAAGAAACAGAGTGGTGGTGCCGGACAGTTCGGTGAGGTGCACCTCATCGTGGAACCTTATGCCGAGGGCATGCCCGATCCTGTGACCTACAACTTCAACGGACAAGAATACAAGATGAACATCAAATCGCGGGAGGAGAAAGACCTGCCGTGGGGTGGCAAGCTCGTGTTCATCAATTCAGTGGTGGGCGGTGCCATCGACCTCCGTTTCATGCCAGCCATCCTCAAGGGTGTCATGGACTGCATGGAGCGCGGCCCGCTGACAGGCAGCTACGCCCGCGATGTGCGCGTGGTGGTCTACGACGGCAAGATGCACCCCGTCGACTCCAATGAACTGTCGTTCACCTTGGCCGCCCGCCATGCCTTCTCGGATGCCTTCAAGGCTGCCGGCCCGAAGATTCTCGAGCCCATCTACGATCTTGAGGTCTATGTGCCAGCCGACTTCATGGGCGACGTGATGAGTGACTTACAAGGACGCCGCGCCATCATCATGGGCATGGATGCCGAGGCCGGCTACCAGAAGCTGCAGGCCAAGATTCCCCTGAAGGAGTTGGCCAACTACAGTGTGGCCCTCAGCTCGCTGACTGGCGGACGCGCCAGCTTCACCACGAAGTTTGCCAGCTATGAGCTCGTGCCCAACGACCTCCAGCAGAAGCTGATTGCCGCACACGAGGCCGAGCAGAAGGATGAAGACTAAACATGATTGACGGTCCCGAAAAAATCACAATCCCGTGAGGGACAGGCTACTTCGGGCAATACCAAGTGCGCTTCATAGGCTCAGCCTTAGGGAGCGCACTTTTTTATGGCTCTTCCGGAATTTGGCGTGACAAGACCAATGGCTGGAATGTAAACCCAGTTAAACCGCTGTAACCATCCGAAATGAGCCGCCTTGCATATAGATCAGAAACATGCGAACTTT
>ERZ808292.295-NODE-295-length-12963-cov-4.038426_pt1 | contig 12963 bp, 8 predicted proteins | sample MGYA00521275_ERZ808292 | MGnify/ENA primary metagenome ERZ808292 (study PRJEB31516, sample SAMN03275613) | gut metagenome | biome: mammalia-associated habitat; material: feces | host: Papio cynocephalus | place: Kenya | collected 2012-07-26 ... | reverse complement strand
AAGGCAACCACAGCCAGCCAAACATTCGTCTATTGGCTGTTGGAACTTGTCATTCAGACCAACACCTCCAAGAATATTGGAAAGTGCGCCATTACTTAAACGAGAAAGAATGGCTTTTTCATCTAACTTTTTTACCTGTTTCATAATTTTTTGTTTTATAATACACTATTCAACTCTTAATAAAGAGCTATTTATACTTTTACTAATATCTTTTTCTACTTTTTTCGTCTTCCATCCAAAGTCTAGAGAATAGGCTATTTTGATATTGGCATACTGCGATGCCGTTTGGTCTTTGATGCTCTTGGTATAGCTGTAGATTGGCAAGTCAAGCCAATAATGCTTTTCTTGTTTTTTGAAAGGTGATACTACTTGCATCTCCACGTACAGGTTGCCCTTGCTATAAGAACAACTCATGCCGTAATCAACAGGCGTCTTGCTGACTACCATCGTACTTTCATTCAATGTCTTCTTACCGAAATGTAAGTATGGCTTGATGGCAAAGTCACCAACAAACATATTCACGCCAAGGTTACCTGTCAAGTTGTTGTTAAACTTTTCCCAACAGTTCTTGACCCTTCCATGGTTATATCTTATATCTCCCGATAGGCTGGCAAACTTAGCTAGCTTATATTGTAAAGCCAGAATCGCAGAGTAATATTGCGAATTGCCATCATTGGAGTAGGTCTTGATAACTTTCTCATTGCTCTCATCTAAATAGTAACTATCCGTAACAGGGTGGAAGTTATAACGGAATTGTCCGATGGCAGAAACATTGAGTTTGCCGAACCGCCCCATATAATATAAATAAGTGTTGAGGTCATGCGACTTCTTCAAGTCAGACGAGCCCAATTGTGCCATGTGGGAGTTGATGTTTATCATCGCTCTGTTGATGACATCCATGCCATGGTTGGAATTGGCAAGATTGAGTGACCACATCAGCATTCCATTCTTCATTTGGTATTGAGCGGTCGTGTTGAGGCGAGGGGATAATTGACTAAAGCGACTGTCCCCATGCAAGCGGTATAGTAGCCAATCCAAGCCTATTCGTGTTTTCAAGCTCAACTTCTTGGTTGGCTTGAAATTATAGGAGAAGAATGCCAAGGTCTCGCCTTTCCATAGGTGTTGCCACAAGTCGCAATTGCCAGAATAATCAGCATCCCAGATGTCATGATAGTGATATGCTTCGATGGTCATGGAATGCTTTTTCGCAAAATAGTTGTAGATGGCAGATAACTGGAACGATATAGCCTTCTCGTCCTCATCCGTTCTTGCCTCATAAGGAGATTCTTGGTAGAGACGATTGTAGGAGTTGGCGGAATATTTTCCATGAACCCCTAATGTGAGTGATTGGTTGTTGCCCAAAGGTAAGTTTGCGTTCAAATCAATCTTGGGTGACAAGCTCTTCTTCTGCATGTTTGAGAAGAAATCTGTCAAATTGTTCTCTTGGGCATAACCTGTAGAGATGTTTCTTGGCGTGGCAATATTCACAAGCGTAAACTTGCCGACCCAATATCTCTGTCCCTTTTGGTTTTGATAGCGGAACTGCATGTATTCCTGATGGTTTCGAGAAGAAATCTTGTCATAAGTGATGCGGTCTATTTCCGATTGAGGAAAGAGATATTGTTCATGATTCCAAGTCTCAGTGTTATTGACATGCTCATAGTTCTCGCCAGCAAACAGTGTGTAAGTGCTCCTGCCTTTCACATAGTTTGCTGCGACATTGTAATCACCATGGGCATAGCCAAGTGTTTGCTGACCATCCACCTGAACATATCCACCATACCGATATTGCTTGGAAACAAAGTTGATGGCAAGTTTGTCCTTGGCATATTTTCCCGAAGGAGAATCATAATACTCTATTTTTTCGATGTCACGAGGTCTGAGCATTTGGATTTCCTTGATGTCGCATTCTTGACCGTTCAGGTACAAGGTGGCATGAAGTCCCATCACATCCACCTGCTTTGACTTTGAGTCTATCATCAGTCCAGGGATATTCAGATTCTCCAATACCCCGAAACCACTTACAGCATGTTTCCGCTGTTGACTATTGGGATAAATCACAAGGTGGTCGCCTATGCGACTGATATTTGAGGCAGACACGACAACATCTTGTAATACTTTAGAAGAGACTATAGTATCCTTTCCGATATTCTGAGCGAATATTGGAGAAAAAATCATAAGTAATCCACAAGATAAAACTATAGTCTTCATACGCAATATGTTTTTATATTCACTTTTTCAGTGGCAAAATACCTATTTTTCTTCAAAACATCAGCATTTGTGTCGTTAAATAAGTATAATTGCATCAATTTCCCAATTCCAATTGGTTCTTTACCAGATTATAGTATGCTCCTCGCTTGGCTGTCAGTGATTCATGATTGCCAACCTCAACCACCTTTCCATGGTCGATAACTATGATTTGGTCGGCATTCTTCACCGTACTCAATCGATGCGCCACAATGACCACGGTCTTGCCCTTATAGAACTTATCCAAGTTCTCAACGATGCTTCTCTCGTTGTTGGCATCGAGCGAGTTGGTTGCCTCGTCAAGGAAGATGTAGTCGGGATTCTTATACACCGCCCTCGCTATCAAGATGCGTTGTTTCTGTCCCTGGCTCAGTCCCACGCCATCACGCCCAATCTTGGTATTGAACTTCAGAGGCAAAGCCATCACGTAATCCTTGATGCAAGCTATCTCGGCAGCTTTCAACAACCTTTCCTTATCTATATCGCCATCATCAACAGCAATGTTTCTTGCGATACTCTCCGAGAAGATAACACCATCCTGCATGACAACGCCACATTGTCTGCGCCACCACTTTTTGTTGAGTTTGTTGATGTCAGTATTTCCAATGTTGATTGGTCCCTCCAAGACAGGATAATAGCCAAGCATCAAACGGATGAGGGTGGTCTTTCCACTGCCAGATGCGCCAACGATGGCTGTCACCTTACCTTGCGGAATGTGAATGCTCACATCATCTATGGTCTTGCGCAAGGCATGTGGGTCGTACTTGAACATGATGTTCTTGATGTCAATGCCCTCATTCTTGTCCTCGATGGAAGTTAGCAAGCCTTCCTTTCCGTTCTCATCATCCATCTGGTGAATCTCGTTGATTCGTTCCAAGCTAATCTCCACATCTTGCAGGGAATAGAAGAAGTTCATCAGTTGCTCCACAGGCGAGTTGAGCTGTCCGATGATGTATTGCACGGCAAGCATCATACCGAGTGTCATTTGCCCATGAATTACGGCGGTGGCTGCAACTACCGTGATGATAATGTTCTTCACCTCGTTGATGAAAATACTTCCTGCCTCCTGCGTCTGTTGGAGTTTGAGCGACTTCATCTGCACACCGAACAGGTCAGCTTGCGTATCCTCCCATTCCCATCTTCTGCGTTGCTCACAATCCTGCAACTTGATTTCCTGCATGGAGGTGATAAACTCGTAGGTTTTGTTGTTGTTAATAGCTTGCTGCTCAAACAGTTCGTAATCAAGCACCTTCCTTCGCTTCAAGAACAAGGTCATCCAGGCACCATAGAGGATACTCCCCAACAAGAAGATGGAAAACACCAATTTGTTATAGAAGAACAGCACCACCGAGAACACGACGAAGGTGAGCATGGCAAAGGTGATGTTGAGCGTCTGCTGTGTAAGGAAGTTGTTCACACGGCTATGGTCGTTCATTCTCTGCATCAAGTCACCCATAAGTTTCGTGTCAAAGAAAGACATCGGCAACTTCAAGAGTTTGATGAAGAAGTCGCTTACCAAAGAGATATTGATGCGCAGAGAAATGTGAAGCAACAACCATCTGCGGATAAAGTCTATTGCCGTTCGGCTGATAGTAAGCATCAACTGTCCCAACAGTATAAGCCAAACAAAGCCTATGTCTTGGTTCTTGATGCCGACATCTACTATTGATTGGGTAAGGAATGGCAAGACAAGTTGCAAGAGACTTCCGACTATCAACCCTAAGATTATTTGTCCGAAGTATTTGCGATACTTCTTCACATACCCAAAGAGAAATCGGAAAGACCGTTTCTCTTTGATGTTCTCTTCACCTTCTATCTTATAGGTGAAGAAAGCAGGGGTGGTTTCCAAGAACATAGCAATGCCCTTGTCTTCGCCATTGGAACTTGTGCTTATCCAATGCTGCTTGAACTCTTCTAAACTATAAGTCACCAATCCTTTTCCTGGGTCAGCGACATAGAACTTCTTTCCTTTCTTGACCTTATATAATACAACAAAATGATTCTGGTTCCAATGAAGGATACAAGGCAAGGAAACTTCACCTAGCATTTCGATGGTGGCCCTAGCGCTTATCGTGTGTAAGCCAAGCGTGTTAGCCGCTTCATTGATGCCTAGCATAGAAACACCTTCTGTAGTGGCAAAGCACTGTTTCGACAGAGAATCTAAAGAATACTCTCTGCCGAAATATTTACAAACCATTCTCAAACATGTTATGCCACATTGCATACTATCATATTGGCAATATACCCAATCTGTCTTCATATTTTAAATATTATAATCGTCCTCTTTCTCCAGCAACAGCTCCATTTCCTTTATAAGTTCTTTTTTTGTTAAATTTATAAGAGACAGATAGTATACCACTAAATACCCCTTTTCTATTTTCTGAATATAGAACTCCATTTGTGCTTATAATGTTGTAGTCTCGCCATGTCCCTAATATGTTGTCAAGAGTAAAAGTAAACGACCATTTCTTATAATTTTTATTCAGCATAATATTCAAATTACTCCTCTCCTTTAAGAAAGATGTATTTTGGTTACCGTTGCTTAGCCAACTCCAATTTATATATGCATAAATATTATATGGCAGATCTACTCTGTTATTAATGTCAATTTTTCCAAATGGCTTTTTGTATCGTTCTACAGGATTGCCATATTCCAGATTTTGTACGAAAAGAAGCCCTTTAAATGTCGGATGCCAAAAATTGAGATTTAATGAATGGCTGAGAACAAACAAAAACACATTATAATTCGGTAGATTTACATTTTGACGTAAATTTACTTTTTGTTCAGGCAAATACGAATACGTTGTATTTATCGAATGCTCCTCTCTAGCATAAATTGCAGAGAATATGGTCTGTCCGCTTGATATTCTCAAAGAAACACTTTTTTCTAGAGATGGCTTCAAAAGCGGATTGCCCGTCTCCCATGATGTATGTGTCACATATGTATAATTATTATTTAACAATCCATAACTAGGTCTGCGAATTGTCTCAGAGTAATCTACATCAATACTATATTTTTTCGTTTTATAGGACACACTTAATTCTGGCAAATAATTAGCATAAGATTTTGACTGTTCTTTTACGAGAACATTATTTGAGAAATACTTAAAATTCAAAAATTCAGCTCTCATACCAGCAGAAATATTCCAGTTGTTGCTCAGTGCATAGTTGCCTCTGGCATAGCATGCAAATAAATTTTGTCTTTCTTTATCTAAAGAATTCTCACTCATGTCACTGCCTTCAGATTTTAAGAGCTTAAATCTACCCGTATTATTTGTGAAAGAATAATTTGTTCCAGCTTCAAGTTGAATTTTTTTCACCATATAGCCATAATCAACTCTTGCTGCAAACACATCATAATCACTTTGTGTCTGGTTTTGAACATTCTTCACCTCTATTTCATACTTATGCTCAGAAGTATTCATACCTATAACACTTGCTCCGCCCAAATAATCGGCATCAATGGACAAATCCATGTTGTCCTTCTTACCAAATTTAAATACACCATAAGAATTTAAGTAATGCTGATAAGATGGCATGGTCAATTTTTCTATGGCCTCGATTTGTTCTATAGAACTTTCAAAAGCAGAGGTTGCTCCTGTCTTAAACTTTAACGTATTATAAGGTGTTCTGTTAAATTCATACCTAACACCAATAGAATTGTTCGAGGAGAAATATTCCTCACTCGCTTGCTTCATGCCCAATTAGTAACTTTGTGCAAATCTACTCATTCACAACTGTTTACGTTCCAATCTCTCTTATTCACCTTTGGCTGCTTTAGAGCTTTATGTTAATAAATATAACTCATCGATTCCGCTTATAAACGACAGAAGGCTCGCCGCCCCGTGGGGCGGCAAGCCTTCTGTCATTTTCTCTTCTCCTACGGTCACACGGAGGCGGCCCGCACGCGGCTCAGGGTCTCCGGCGTCATCTGCAGATAGCTCGCGATATAGACGAGCGGCGCACGCAACACCACCTGAGGCATGATCTTGCACAGGCGCAAGTAGCGGTCCTGGGCCGACTCAAAACGGACCAAGTCGGCATGCACCTGACTGAAAATCAGGCTTTCCTCCAATATCTTGCGGTAGAGGATCTGTATGTTCACATTGTGCAAGGCCACCTGCTCAAGCTTCCGTTTGGGCAGCGCATAGAGCAGCGTGGGCTCAAGGGCTTCCACTTGCAACTTGGTGGGTTCCTCCTTGAAGAGGCTCTCGATGCACATGATGATACCGCCCTCCGTGGCCAGATGCTCCGTCACCTCTCGGTCTTTCTTGATATAGAACTGACGGATCAGCCCTTTCTCGATGTAAAACAAATCCTCACAAATCTGTCCTTCCTTGAGGATCACTTCTCCCTTGGCACACTTGCGCGGCACCAAGATGCTCTCCAGGATGTCAAGTTCCTCATGCGTCATCGTGCTGTATCGGCGAGCCAACTCACGCGCAATGTCCCGGGTAGAGTTTTGTAGTTCTTTCATCTTTCCTCCTGTTATAGTTTCGTTTCATTTAATCAAGTTTCAGCACAGCCAGGAACGCTTTCTGCGGCACCTGCACGTTGCCAATCTGTTTCATGCGCTTCTTGCCTTTCTTCTGTTTCTCCAGCAACTTGCGCTTGCGGCTCACGTCACCGCCATAACACTTGGCCAGCACATCCTTTCGTACCTGCTTCACCGTCTCGCGGGCGATGATCTTGGCGCCGATGGCAGCCTGGATGGCAATGTCAAACTGCTGTCTCGGGATGAGTTCCTTGAGCTTCTCACACATGCGGCGACCCATCGTCACGGCGTTGCTGTCGTGGGTCAGCGTGGAGAGGGCGTCCACCGGCTCGCCGTTGAGCAGGATGTCGAGCTTGGCGAGCTTGGAGGGGCGGTAGCTGTCGATGTGATAGTCAAACGAGGCATAGCCCTTGGAGATGCTCTTCAGCTTGTCGTAGAAGTCGATGACAATCTCGCCCAGCGGCATCATGAAGTGGAGCTCCACCCGGTTGCCCGACACATACTGCTGGCTGATGAGCTCACCACGCTTGTCGAGGCAGAGACACATGATGGGGCCTATGAAGTTGGTCGAGGTGATGATGGTGGCTCGGATGTATGGTTCCTCGATGTGGTCGATGAGCGTAGCCTCGGGCAGACCGCTGGGGTTGTGCACCTCCTTGCAACCGCCCTGCTTGTCGTAGACCATGTAGGACACGTTGGGCACGGTGGTGATCACGTCCATGTTGAACTCGCGGTCGAGACGCTCCTGCACAATCTCCATGTGAAGCAAACCCAAGAAACCACAGCGGAAGCCGAAGCCCAGGGCCTGCGAGCTCTCGGGCAGGAAGGTGAGCGAGGCATCGTTGAGCTGCAGCTTCTCGAGCGACGCGCGTAGATTCTCATAGTCGTTGGGGTCTATCGGATAGACACCGGCAAACACCATGGGCTTCACTTCCTGGAAGCCCTCGATGGCCTTGTCGCAAGGACGCTCCACATGGGTGATGGTATCGCCCACCTTCACCTCCGTGGCCACCTTGATGCCTGAGATGATGTAGCCCACCTCGCCGGTGCACAGCTCATCGCGCGGCTCAAGATCCATCTTCAGCACGCCGACCTCATCGGCCGTGTACTCCATGTCGGTCTGTACGAACTTCACCTTGTCGCCCCGCCTGATGGAACCATTGTCGATCTTGCACAGGACGATGATGCCCCGGAAACTGTTGAAAATGGAGTCGAAGATCAATGCCTGCAAAGGCTTGGCGGGGTCGCCCTTGGGTGAGGGGATGCGCTTCACCACAGCCTCCAGGATCTCGGGCACGCCCTCGCCCGTCTTGCCACTGGCACGGATGATGTCTTCGGGATCGCAGCCGAGCAGGTCGACGATCTCGTCCTCCACCTCGTCGGGCATGGCGTTGGGCATGTCTATCTTGTTGATGACAGGGATGATCTCAAGGTCCTGGTCGATGGCCATGTAGAGGTTGGAGATGGTCTGGGCCTGCACGCCCTGCGTGGCGTCCACCACGAGAAGCGCGCCCTCGCACGCGGCGATGGAGCGTGAGACCTCGTAGCTGAAGTCCACGTGGCCCGGAGTGTCGATGAGGTTGAGCAGATACTTGGTGCCATCTTGCTCATACTCCATCTGGATGGCGTGGCTCTTGATGGTGATGCCACGCTCGCGCTCCAAGTCCATGTTGTCGAGCATCTGGTTCTCGGTAATCTTGATGGTCTTGGTGTATTCCAACATACGGTCGGCCAAGGTGGACTTGCCGTGGTCGATATGGGCTATGATGCAGAAGTTCCTTATATTCTCCATGAAATCAATTCTCTTTCGTGCAAAGTTAATAAAAAGAATTCACATACACCGTTCGTTCGCCTATTTTTTATTATCTTTGCAATGCATCACATAACACTCCGTCTGAACGCATGAAAAAGAACATATTGACAATCGCCCTGGCCCTGGCGGGCCTCGCGGTCCTCTCATCCTGCCACCACAACACGCTGGAGGACCGTGCCGAAAAGGATGCCTCCGAGTACACGAGGCGCTACTGCCCCACGCCCTTCACCGACAACCAGCGCACCGACAGCATCACCTTCACACGCGCCGACAAGACTTTTCACTACTACTACACGTTGCGCGACGCGGCCGACAACCCGGAGATCATCCGCCAAAACAAAGGCAAGCTCATCCACGCCTTGCAGGCCGACCTCGACAAGGGCACGCAAAACAAAGCCTACAAGGATGCCGGCTTCCGCTTCCACTATGTCTTCCGCTCTGCCACGACAGGCAAGACGCTCCTGGAGCAGAAGCTCAAGGGCAAGAAGTAAGGTGGGCGCTTTTTTCTCCCACGGACTCCATGGACTTTCACGGATATTTCTGTTGCGTCGCAACAGATGTCAACCGGCTCATACACCGCGCGTTCAAGCAAGCAAAAGGTTCGTTTGATGTTTGGAGTGACAAGGTTTAAGCAAACATTCAAGGCAACAGGTCTCGCCACTCCCGACAGCGGATGCCCCAGGACTCTCCACCCGGAAAACAGATGACGCCGACTTTCCCAACCGGGAAGTCGGCGTCATCCGTTATGTTTTGCTGACGGGCTTATTCGTCCTCGTCGGTCGTCTCCTCAGGCTTCATGTTGGTGTAAACATTCTGCACGTCGTCAAACTCCTCGAGCTTTTCGACCATCTTGTCGATGGTCTCGCGCTGCTCGGGGGTCACATCCTTGAGGTCAGTGGGGATGCGGGTGAACTCGGCGCTGGTGATCTCGAAGCCATTGTCCTCGAGATGCTTCTGGATGTCGCCGAAGCTTGTCGGGTCACCATAGATGGTGATCTCGCCCGTCTCGTCATCATAGTCATAATCCTCATCGACACCATAGTCGATGAAGTCGAGGATGAGGTCGTCCATGTCGGTGTCGTCCTTCTTCTTGAAGGTGAACACGCACTTGTGGTCGAAGAGGAAACTCAGCGAGCCCTGTGTGCCGAGGTTGCCGTTGAACTTGTTGAACACCGAGCGCACGTCAGCCACGGTACGCGTGGTGTTGTCGGTCAGTGCGTCGACGAAGATGGCGATGCCGTGGGGGCCGTATCCCTCGTAGGGCACCTCCTTGTAGTCGCTGGTGTCCTTGCCCATGGCGTTCTTGATGGCGCGCTGGATATTGTCCTTCGGCATGTTCTCTCGCTTACACGTGGCGATGATGGCACGCAGGCGCGGGTTATTCTCAGGCTCACCGCCACCCGCCTTCACGGCGATGGCAATCTCCTTGCCCAGTTTGGTAAACGTGCGGGCCATGTGCCCCCATCTCTTCAGCTTAGTCGCTTTGCGATATTCGAATGCTCTTCCCATTGGAAAATGTTGTTTATCGGAGTTCGGCTCCGAGTTTATTTGTTAAGTTTTTGATGATTTTCTGCATGATGGCCTCAATCTGCTTGTCATTGAGCGTGCGCTCCTCATCCTCGAGGATGAAGTTGACTGCATAGCTCTTCTTGCCGGCAGGCAGGTTCTTGCCCTGGTAGACATCGAAGAGCTCCACTTTCTTGAGCAACTTCTTCTCGCTCTGGCGGGCAATCTGCTCTATCTGCGCAAACTCCACGGAGGCATCGATGAGCAACGCCAGGTCACGGCTCACGGCCGGGAACTTCGACAGCTCCTTGAACTCCACCTTATTCTTCTTGATGGCCTTCATCACTGCCGACCAGTTGAACTCGGCATAGTAGACATCCTTCTCGACGCCACACGCATGGCAGACCTTCTTGGCCAACTTGCCATACTCGCAGAGCACCTTGCCGCCGCGGTTCTTCAGCGTGAGTGCCTCCGAGAAGAGGTTGTTGTCCGACTTGCCGGCTACCACCAGTCCGGCAGGCACGCCCACGCGACGCAGGATGTTCTCCACATAAGCTTTCAGCTCATAGAAGCTCGTCTCCTCATCGGGATGGGCCCATGAGCCCTCCACGCGCTTGCCGGTGAGCCACAGGGCGAGATGGCTGTCCTGTGAGTAGGCGGCTATGGAGGCGTCGTGGTCGTCCTTCTCGGGGGCGTAGTGATAGACGTTGCCCAGCTCGAAGAACCTCAGGTTGGAGCGCTTGCGGTTGATGTTGCGGGCCAGCGACTCCAGTCCGCCGAACACCAGCGTCTGGCGCATCACACCGAGATCGGCGCTCAGGGGATTCATCACCTTGGCGGTGGTGGCCCATGAGTATGCGTTGAGCTCGTCCTTGTCGTAATAGCTCGTCTTGGTCATTGAGTTGTTGAGTATCTCGTTGAAGCCACAGCCCACAAGCTGCTCGCCGACGAGATTGGTCAACTTATGCTCACGGTCCTGCTCATCGGGCACGGTGAGCGACGACTTGAGCTGCGTGGGAATCTCCACATTATTATATCCGTAGATGCGGAGGATGTCCTCCACCACATCGCAGGGGCGCTTCACATCCACACGATAGGCGGGCACCACAAGGTCAAGGCCCTCGGCATCCTCGCCCGTGATCTTCATCTCCAGGCTGGTTGCGATGCTCTTGATGGTGTCATGGCCAAGTTTCTTGCCGATGAGACGGTCGCAGTATTCATAGTTGAGACGCACGGGGAAGTCGGGCAGCGGATCGGGATAGACATCCTTGATCTGCATGGAGACCTTGCCCCCGGCCAGCTCCTTGCAGAGGATGGCAGCCTGCTGGAGGGCGTAGATCGTGCCATTGGGGTCGACACCACGCTCAAAACGGAAGCTGGCATCGGTCGACAGGCCGTGACGGCGTGCGCTCTTGCGGATCCATGTCGGGTGGAAATAGGCACTCTCGAGCACCACATTCTTCGTGGTCTCATACGTTCCCGACCCCTTGCCTCCGAAGATGCCGGCGATGCACATGGGTTCCTCGGCATTGCAGATGCTCAGGTCGTGCTCGCCCAGGATGTGCTCCTCGCCGTCGAGGGTGACAAACTTGGTACCCTCAGGCTGCGTGCGCACCACGATCTTGTGGCCCGTGACCATGTCTGCATCGAAGCAGTGCATGGGCTGTCCGTAGGCCATCATGACATAGTTGGTGATGTCCACGATATTGTTGATGGGGCGCAGGCCGACGGCCGTCAGTTTCTCCTGCATCCACTTGGGGCTCTCCTTGACCTCGCAGCCGGTGACGCTGACGCATGCATAGCGCTTGCAGGCCTCGGTGTTCTCTATCTCGACATCAATGGGCAGGTCCTCGTTGTCTACCGCAAAAGCGGAACAGTCGGGGCGGTGCAGACGGGTCTTCCGGCCACGCTGCACAAGCCAGGCATAGAGGTCGCGCGCCACGCCATAGTGGCTCAGCGCATCGGCGCGGTTGGCGGTGATATCGATGTCAATCACCCAGTCGCTCTCGAGATGATAATACTCAGCGGCAGGCGTTCCGACAACCGCGTCGTCGGGCAGCACGATGATGCCGGCATGGTCTGTCCCGACACCTATCTCGTCCTCGGCGCAAATCATGCCAAAACTCTCCACACCGCGGAGCTTCGATTTCTTGATGGTGAATTCCTTGTCGCCGTCGTAGAGCACGCAGCCCAGGTCTGCCACGATCACCTTTTGGCCGGCGGCCACGTTGGGAGCGCCGCAGACAATCTGCTGGGGCTCACCCTTGCCAAGATCGACGGTGGTGATGTGGAGATGATCGCTATTGGGATGGGGCTCACAGGTGAGCACCTTGCCCACATAAAGGCCCTTCAAGCCTCCTTTGATGGCCTGCACTTCGTCCAGCGCATCCACCTCCAGACCGGTCGACGTCAGGGCGTCAGCGGTTTCTTGAGGAGTGAGGTCGAAGTCGACATATTCTTTCAGCCACTTGTATGAAATCTTCATGATTGTATGGTTTGTTTATACCTATTCTTTATAAGTCCGTGCAAAATTACTAAAAATCCATGAACTACCAAAAACATAACATGGGTTTTTGTCAATAACCGCACGAATGAAGCTCGACAGCAAATGCCAAACGGATCGCATGGAAGAAAGCGGACAATGTATATAAAAAAACAGGCGTTATTTTCAACTTCAAAATATTTTGGTCGAAATACGCGATTTTTCGGCACTTTTCATAATCGGTTGATAATTAGCTGTTTATAAAATTTCGGATTTTATTAGGCTCGAAAAGTAAATACTTTTCATCAAAGAATACCCTTTATCGCATTGCGATATACCCTTTATCATGACGCGATTAACGCTTAATCGCATCACGATATACCCTTTATCGCAACATAAAATACCCTTTATCGCAAAATT
>ERZ808292.294-NODE-294-length-12981-cov-2.569627_pt1 | contig 12981 bp, 12 predicted proteins | sample MGYA00521275_ERZ808292 | MGnify/ENA primary metagenome ERZ808292 (study PRJEB31516, sample SAMN03275613) | gut metagenome | biome: mammalia-associated habitat; material: feces | host: Papio cynocephalus | place: Kenya | collected 2012-07-26 ... | reverse complement strand
GTAATATATTTGACGTTTACGATAATAACGGCAAATATATTACCACAACCGATAAAGACGGCTTTTTCTACGTGGAATATGCGTATGATTATATCGTTTTAAAAAGCAATTATACGGTGGAAAGAAAAATAAAAATCACTAAAAATGAGGCTTATGTCGGCAATGTCGGCCTTATCTGCGGTGACTTGACAAATGACGGATATATCAACGCAAAGGATTATGCCGTTTTTATCCATCTTAAAAATTATGATGTGAACAGTTCGGATTATCTGTTTTTGAAAAATCTCGACAAAAACAAAGACGGCGTTCTTACAGATGACGATTGGGCTTTTGCAAAGAATTTTTATGCTCAGCCGAAACTTTCAAAGGATACTTATAACAGTTTTTTACAATAATGTAAATTTATTGTTGAAAAAGTATTATTTATAATATATAATACTTGAAAATATAATTTATTAGGAATATACGATATGAAAAAGATTATCAGTACCTTGATTGCAATTTCGCTTGCTTTTTGTACTTTCTCCGTTTGCGCAACCGTTTCGTACGCAGATGAACAAAGCGGATTATATATTGACGAAAATTTTGATTATAACGGCGACATTAACACTCCCGAAACACCCGACCAAAGTGTTATTAGCGATATTTCGGTCTCCCGTGTCGGTAAGACGGATATTGAGGTTTATTGGAACTGCTCTTATTACGGTTCGGTTGACGGATACGAGGTTTCGCTTTTTGACGAAAAAACAAATACTTATTATCCCAAGGCTTACGTTGAGGGTTATAACTACTACTGTATTTTGAGGTCACTTAGTAAGAACACGGGATATAAAATTTCGATTCGCTCCTATGTTTTCCAAAACGGAACTTATGTTTTCGGCGAATACAGCGCACCCGTAGCGGTCAGGACTGCTCCTTTAGGTACGTCACTTTCATCTGCAAAATATACTTCTAAAGGTAAAGTCAGCGTTAAGTGGAAAAAGGCAAATAATGTCAGCGGTTATGTTATCGAGTATTCGAGAAATAAGAAATTTAAGGACGACGGTAGTAAATGCACCGTCTTCGTCTCGGGCAAGAGTAAGTCAACTAAGACGATATCAGGTCTTGCAAAGGGTAAATATTATTTCAGAATTGCGACGTATAAGACTTTGGGAAATGCAAGATATATAAGCTCGTTTTCCAAGGCTAAGAGCACAACGGTTAAATCGAATTTGAGTGTAAAGCAAATGCTCAATGCGATTAAGACGGACAATTCGGGCGCAAAGCAGATTAAGAGATATACCGACGGCGGTGTAAATATCGCTAAGTATAAGACAACGTATGACAAATTTAAGGCTATCTACGTTTGGCACGCTAAGAATTTCAAAAAGCACGGCTGGAACTGCGTCGGCTGTAACAGTAATTTCAACAACTGCCTTGCCGCTCTTTTTTCAAAGAGTGAGAAGAGATATGACGGTTTCATCACTCTTGAAGCGGGCAAGGTTAAGAATAATGACGGTTCAAGACCTATTCATAAATGGGCGGTGATTTATATTGCCGGCAAGCCTTACATTTTTGATCCGAGGCTTCAGGGATATACAAAAAGCTATACCCCGACAACTTATTTTGCAATTGCCAAAGATTCAAAAAGGGCAAAGGCAATTTATATTTATGAATACGGCTATGGCACGTTTTATCCTGATGAAAGCAACGTGTATTTTCAATACTGCGTTGGAAACATAAAATAAATTACTCCGGGAGGACAAATTATGAAAAAAGTTGCAATTATTATGGGCTCTGACAGCGATTTGCCTGTTGTAGCTCCTGCAATCAAACAGCTTAAGGAATTGGGAATTGAGGTTGAGGCTCGTGTAATGAGTGCGCACAGAACACCCGAAGAGGCTCACAATTTTTCAAAAAACGCAATTAAAAACGGCTTTGGCGTAATTATTGCGGCAGCAGGTATGGCGGCTCATTTGGGCGGTGTGCTTGCAGCGTCAACAACTCTTCCCGTTATCGGTATTCCGTGCAGTGCCAAGGTGCTTGACGGAATGGACGCAATGCTTGCAACGGTTATGATGCCTCCGGGAATCCCTGTTGCCACAGTCGGCGTTAATTCGGCTAAAAATGCGGCTTTGCTCGCTGCCGAAATTCTTGCTGTCGGCGATGACGAACTTATGGCTAAACTTGTAAAAATGCGTGAGGATATGGCTCAGCAGGTAAGGCAAAAGGATATCGCCCTTCAGGAGAAAATTAAAGAGTTATAAGAAAAGGCGACCGCAGGTCGCCCCTACGAAATAATAAAAACAAAAATAAAACCAAAAAATTAAATCAAAAAATAATAAAGATATGATAATTAAAGATTGCGAAGAAGCAGTCAGAATTGGATTTTTAGAGACCGAAGCTGTACGTGTGTACTGCGAGTGTCGCTAAAAATTCAAAGTGCCCAACGTTTTGGCGCCGTATCCTTTAGGATATTAAGGCAAAACGTTCAAATGCAGTTGATATGGTTATTGATAAAATATAATTATTTTATTGAAAATCAATTATCCGAACAATTGCAAGTTTCGGGCACGGTTATGGCTGCTTATTCACAATCTAATAAGGAGTTTAAAATATGAACGATAGTTTCAGCGCAAGCTACGCCGCTGCAGGTGTAGACGTAACAGCAGGTTATGAATCTGTTGAACTTATTAAATCACACGTAAAAAGAACCGCAATCCCGGGTGTTATGGGTTCAATCGGCGGCTTCGGCGGTATGTTTGAACTTTTGGGTGCAGGCGATTATAAAAACCCTGTTCTCGTTTCGGGCACAGACGGCGTAGGCACAAAACTTAAAGTTGCTTTTCTTCTTGATAAGCACGACACAATCGGTATTGACTGCGTTGCAATGTGCGTTAATGACGTTGCTTGCTCGGGTGCAAAACCGCTTTTCTTCCTCGACTATATTGCTTGCGGCAAAAACTATCCCGAAAAAATTGCCCAAATCGTAAGCGGTGTTGCAGAGGGTTGCGTTCAGGCAGGCTGTGCGCTTGTAGGCGGTGAAACTGCCGAGCACCCAGGTCTTATGCCTAATGAGGAATATGACCTTGCAGGCTTTACCGTTGGTATCGGCGAAAAGGATAAACTCGTTTCGGGCGATAAACTTGCAAACGGTAATGCTCTTATCGGCGTCGCTTCTTCGGGCGTTCATTCAAACGGTTTTTCACTTGTAAGAAAAGTTTTCAATATCACTGAGGAAAGACTTAAAGTTCACGTTGCAGAACTCGGCAAAACTCTCGGCGAAGAACTTTTAACTCCTACAAGAATTTATGTTAAGCCTCTTCTTGCTCTTATGGATAAGGTTAATGTAAACGCAATCAGCCATATTACAGGCGGCGGATTTTACGAGAATGTTCCGAGAATGTTAAACGACGGCTTCAAGGCTGTTATCGAAAAGGATAAATGCTTTAAAAAGCCTATTTTCGACCTTATCGCAAGCGAGGGCAATATTCCGGAAAGAGATATGTATAATACTTTCAATATGGGTACAGGTCTTGTTATCGCAGTTGATAACGATAAGGCTGACGAGGCAGTAAGAATACTTAAAGAAAACGGCGAGGACGCTTGTGTAATCGGTGAAATCCAAACAGGCGAAAAGGGTGTTGAACTCGTATGATGAAAAATATTGCTGTTTTGGTATCGGGCGGCGGAACTAATTTGCAGGCTCTTATCGATGCGCAAAACAGGGGAGAGATTGTCGGCGGTCAAATCACCCTTGTTGTGTCATCAAATCCCGATGCATATGCTCTTAAAAGGGCAGAAAAAAATAATATTGCAACGAAAGTCTGCGAAAAGAAAGATTATAAAGACAGGGCTGAATATACGGCGGCAATCAGGGATATTCTCCTTGAGGCAAAGGCTGATTTGGTGGTTTATGCCGGCTTTATGACTATTCTTGACGAGCAGATTGTAAAGGCGTTTCCTAATAAAATGATGAACGTTCACCCTGCTTTGATTCCGTCTTTTTGCGGCGAAGGCTATTGGGGACTTCACGTTCACGAAAAGGTTATTGAAAGCGGAGTAAAACTTACGGGCGCTACCGTTCATTTCGTAACAGAGGAGTGCGACGGCGGTCCTATCATTTTGCAAAAGGCGAGCGAGGTCAAATTTGACGATACTCCCGAGGTTTTGCAAAAGCGTGTTATGGAAGAATGTGAGTGGAAAATTCTTCCCCGTGCCGTTTCTCTTTTTTGTCAGGACAAGATTGAAGTTTACGGCAACAGAACAAAAATAATTGAATAATTTGAATAATATTGAGGTGTAATTATGGAAATCAAATCTCTTGCAAACGAACTTAATACCAATTCATATCCGGGCAGAGGTATTGTACTCGGTCAAAGTGAGGACGGCAAATTCGCTGTAGCCGCTTATTTCATTATGGGCAGAAGCGTGAACAGCCGTAACAGAATTTTTGAGGAAAACGAGCGTGGCGGAATACGTACCAAGGCTTTTGACGAGTCAAAAATGGAAGATCCTTCACTCATTATCTATAACCCTGTTCTTAAATTCAAGGGCGACACAATCGTAACAAACGGCGACCAGACAGATACTATTTACGATTCGTTTTCTAAGGGCGAGTGCTACCACGACGCACTTATCACAAGAGAATTTGAGCCTGACGCACCTAACTATACACCGAGAATTTCAGGCATTTTAAAGGAAAACGGAAATTACAATCTCTCTATCCTTAAATCGAACTGCGGCGAGCCTCAGTGTGTAAGATTTTTCTACGAATACCCTGCAAGAAGAGGTCTCGGTCATTTTATTCATACATATAAATGCGACGGCAATCCTATTCCGTCATTTGAAGGCGAGCCTACACCTGTTGAAATTGAGGGCGATATCGATGAGTTTACCCATATGATTTGGACTAATCTTAACGAGGATAATAAGGTTTCTCTCTTTGTCCGCTTCATTAATCTTGAAACAAAAGAGGAAGAAACACGTATTATCAATAAAAACGAAAAATAAACCGTTCTAAAGGGTGGCGCACGTCACCCTTGCTTTGCTGTTATAAATTATATATTATTTACATATATATTATGAATTTGGAGGAAAATATGAAAGTTCTTGTTGTTGGCGGGGGCGGCAGAGAGCACGCTCTTGTAAGAAAAATTAAGGAGTCGAAAAAGGTTGACGAAATTTTTTGCACTCCCGGAAACGGCGGTATCTCTTATGATGCAAAGTGTTTTGACGTTGCCGCAACCGATATTGACGGCGTTGTAAATTTGGCTAAAGAAATTAAAGCTGATTTGGTAGTCGTCGCACCTGATGATCCGCTCGTTGCAGGTATGGTTGACGCACTCAACGAGGCAGGATTTAAAACATTCGGTCCACGTGCAAATGCCGCAATTATCGAAGGCTCCAAGGTTTTCTCAAAGGAACTTATGCAAAAATATAATATTCCGACTGCCGAATATAAAGTATTTGACAATGCCGATGAGGCTATTGAATATATTAAAGAAAGAAACGAATTTCCTACCGTTATCAAGGCGGACGGTCTTGCACTCGGCAAGGGCGTAATTATTGCGGAAAATCTTGATGACGCAATCGCAGGCGTCAAGGAAATTATGGAGGATAAAATCTTCGGCGCTTCGGGCAACAATATTGTTGTTGAGGAATTTTTGACAGGTCCCGAGGTTTCGGTTCTTGCTTTTACGGACGGCAAATGCGTTAAACCTATGGTATCTTCAATGGACCATAAGCGCGCACTCGACGGCGATAAGGGACTTAATACAGGCGGTATGGGTACTGTTTCACCTAACCCTTATTATACGGACGAGGTTGCAAAGGAGTGTATGGACAAAATCTTTATGCCTACAATAGGCGCTATGAATAAAGAGGGCAGAACGTTTAAAGGCTGTCTTTATTTTGGCTTGATGATTACTCCTAAAGGACCTAAGGTAATCGAATACAATTGCCGTTTCGGTGATCCCGAAACTCAGGTTGTTTTGCCGAGACTTAAAACCGATATTGTTGATATTTTTGAATCTATTGATAACGAAACACTTTCAGAACTTGATGTTGAATGGAGCGACGATGCGTGCGCTTGCGTAATTATGGCGTCGGGCGGATATCCTAAATCTTATCCTAAGGGAATCGAGATTACAGGTCTTACAAACGGTCAGCTCGACGGCGTAACCGTTTACCACGCAGGTACTAAACTTCAGGGAGATAAACTTGTCACCTCAGGAGGCAGAGTTTTGGGTGTAACGGCACTCGGCGATACTCTTGAAAATGCGCTTAAAAAGTCTTATGAAGCTGTTGAAAAAATACATTTTGACGGCGCTCATTACAGACACGATATCGGCAAGCGTGCACTTGAATCAAATAAGTAAGATTTATACATTTTGTTGTAATTTAATAAATTGTGAACTTTTTAAAACTTTACAAAAAGTTATTGACAATTATACAAAACGGAATTATACTATGCGTGTAATTTATTTAAACTATTAGAACAGAACGAGGGTTTAAGTTATGGCAACAGTTAAAAAAAGCAAAAAGAAAGTTATTGTACCTATTTGTATAATACTTGTAATTGCAATTGTAGCCGGAACTGTTTTTGGCGTTGTCAAGTCAAAAAGCGGCGAAGAGGTCAAACTTAATACAATTGCTACAGGCGATATTTACGAAAAGGTATCATTAACGGGTGACGTAACCGCAGGCACATCTAAGGATTATAAGGTCGGCACGGTTGCAACGGTTAAAAACGTTAATGTCAAGGTGGGTGATCAGGTTAAGAAAGGCGATGTTCTCGCAACATTCGACACTACCTCTCTTGACTCTCAGGTTTCTTCTCTTCAAAGCTCTTATAATGACGCTGTAAAGAATTATAATACCGCAGTCGCTAATCAAAAGAGCGCTTCAAATTCCGCTTCTTCACTTAAAAAAGAGGTAAACGCTCTTGATAAGAAGATTGCAAAACTCAAAAAGAAGATGGCTAACACCACCACTGCGAAGAAGAAAAAAACCACAACAACCAAGGCTGCCGCTACCACAACAGGCTCATATTCACAGTGGCTTGCAACTTCGACTACAAAGCCGACAACAGGCAAAGCTACTACTCAGCCTACTACCGATGACGGTAAGCCTAAATATACGGTTTCTCTCAGCGCTTATCCGTCGGCAGTTTGCGGTACGGTAACGGGTTCTGGCAGATACAATCAGGATATCGGCTATATTACCGCTATTGCAACAGCCAATGCCGGTTGGCAGTTCCTCGGTTGGTACGAAAACCGTGCCGCTTATCTTGCAGGTGACGCTCCTCTTTCAAATTCACCGGCTTGGACAATTCACGTTACCGGCAATTTAAGCTATATAGCTGTATTTACAGAGGATACAAATTCAAGCACAACAGGCAATGCAACTATTAACGATATCGCAAATGCACTCGTTCAAATTAATAATAACATTGCTTCAATCACAAATGATATTAAAACTTTAACTACCATTTCTCAAATCATTGCCACCACAATTTCAGGCGCAATCGCTTCAGGTCAGCTCAACAGTGAGGCTATCGCAAATCTTGTAGGCAAGCAAATTCAAAAGGCAATTACCGACGGCATTATCGATTCGACAAAACTTATTGTTGAAAGCGGTGTTGCGGTTGATATGATTAAATCGGCTGTTTCTTCAATCGATTACAGAGCACTTGCAAAGGGTGTTTCCGATTCCGATAACGCAGTTCTTACAGGCTGTGAAATTCAGCGTGCTATCCTTGCCGCTCAGTATGAGGTTTATAAAACTCAGGGCAGGGAGGCGGTTGTCAACGCTCAAAAATCAGCAGTCGACGTTTCAAAGAAAGCTCTTGATTCAATGAAAGAGCAGCAGACCGAACTTAAAAACGGCTGGACGGCAGATTTCGACGGTGTTATTACGGCAGTCGATATCAATCCGGATTCTCAAACAACAGCGCTTCAGTCGGGTATTACTCTTGAAAATCACGATGTTTTGGTTGCTACCGTAAGCCTCAGTGAATATGATGTTCATAAGGTTAAAGTAGGTATGCAGGCAAAGGTTACTACTGCTTACGGCGAATACGAGGGTGAGGTTGCGACTATTGCTCCTACTGCTACAGGCGGTTCTTCAAGCTCACTTCTTGACAGTGTGGGTTCAATGGCGGGCGTCAGCGGTCTTTCATCTCTTACGGATTCCGGTGCAGGTGTTGAATGTACTATCACAATTAAAAACCCCGATGAAAATATTATCGCAGGTTTTGATGCCGACGTTGAAATTCAAACAGGCTCATACCTCGGCGTAACAGTTGTTCCTATCGAGTCAATCACTCTTGAAAAGACAGGTTCTTACGTTTATCTTTATAACGAAAAGGATAAGACTGTAACAAAGACAGAGATTAAGACAGGCGCTATCTCCGATACTGCTTATGAGGTTACCTCAGGTCTTAAACCGGGCGACAAGATTGTTTCGTCTCCAAAGACGGATTATAAAGAAGATACCTTTAAGGTTAAGGTAGTAGACAGCACAAATAAGTAAGGAGACTTTGCAGTGAATATTACAGAAAGTCTGAAAATCGCAGTCAAGTGTATTAAGTCTAATTGGATGCGCAGTCTTCTTACAATGCTCGGTATCATCATCGGTATCAGCTCCGTTATTATGATTATCGGCGCAGGTACGGGTGTAAGAGATTATATTGTCGGACTTATTGAGGATATGGGTTCAAATGCCGTTCTTGTAAGCGTTGATACCACCTCCGCTACCGATAATGACTATATCACTCTTGACGATGTAGAAAATATTAAAAATAAAGTAAACGGCGTTGAGCGTTGCTCTCCTATGCTTATGGGTTTTGGCCGTGCCACTATCGATAAAAGTGCTACCGAAGCTACGGCAATGCTTATCGGCGTAAACAGTGACGTTCAGTTTGCTTTGACAAATTCGTGCGAGTACGGGCGATTTTTCACGGACGAGGAGTATAATGCAAATGCTCCTATCGCAGTAATCGGTACTAACTCTGCTCAGCAGGCGTTCGGTTATGAGGACGTTACTAATGAATATGTTACCGTTTCTTCAAGCGGTAAATCTATGAAAATTAAAATTTGCGGTGTTGCAAATGTCGACGCTCTTGCAAGCTCACTCGGCGGCTCAAGCTCTATGAGTAATATGTTCACAAGCGCCGGCGGAGATAAGACCATTATTGCCTTGTTTTTGCCTTGTACAACGCTTACTCAAATTACAGGCGCTGACGCTCAGCTTGGCAGTGTGTTTGTTATAGCTAAAGACGGATACGATTATGACGCTGTAGGTAACGCTGCGGTGAACTATCTTAAATCGGCTCACGGCAACTATTCAAACAGTATGTACACGGCGCAAAATATGGCTACTTATGTAGACATTGTTAATATAATTATGTCGGTTCTTACCGCATTTATCGCCTGCGTAGGCGCTATTTCGCTTATTGTCGGCGGTATCGGCGTTATGAATATTATGCTCGTTTCCGTAACTGAACGAACGAGGGAAATCGGCATACGAAAGTCGCTGGGCGCAAAGACGAAAGTCATAACTATGCAGTTTTTGACCGAGTCGGTAATTCTGTGCCTGATAGGCGGTCTTATCGGCGTATCAATCGGTATAGCGGGTGCGTTTGCGGCTTGCTCGATTATTAATATTAAGCCGAATATTACTTGGTGGCTTATCCTCGTTGCGCTTCTCTTCTCAAGCGGCGTAGGTCTTTTCTTCGGTATCTATCCTGCAAGAAAAGCAGCTCAGATGAGCCCTATCGACGCCCTTCGCAGCGAATGATTCTAATAGTTTATCAGGGGACAATTATTTTGTCCTCTGATTTTTTACTTGACAATATAGTATATATCCCATATAATAGTTATAGGATATATACTATTTTTTTAGGATGTGATAAATTGCAATTCGAGATTGAATTTTATGATGAAAACGACGTGGAATTCGTAAAAGATTTTATTTTAGAGCAAGACAATAAAATGCAGGCGAAAATATTTCATAATTTAGAATTGCTGGAACTTGAAGGCAATTTTTTGCGGGAACCTTATTCAAAACATTTGGAGGACGGAATTTTTGAATTGAGAAATAAGGTCGGAAATGATATAACGAGAATTTTATATTTCTTTGTTATAGGGCAAAAAATAATATTGACTAACGGTTTTGTTAAAAAGTCACAAAAAACGCCTAAATCCGAAATAGATTTGGCAAAGAAAAGAAGAAATAATTATTTAAACAGATAAGTGCTTTTGGAGGTAGAGGTAATTATGGGAACAAACTATAAAGATTTATTAAATGAAAGATTGAAAGATGAAGATTTTAAGAGAGAATATGAGGAGTTAAATCCCGAATATGAAGTTATAAAGGCGCTTTACAAAGCCAGAAAGGAAAGAAATATTACCCAAAAGGAACTTTCTCAAAAATCGGGAGTGGCGCAGTCGGATATAAGCAAATTGGAAAACGGCAACAGCAACCCGACTATTAAAATGCTTGAACGTCTTGCAAAGAGTATGGATATGCACATTAAGGTTGATTTTATTCCGAATCATTAATTAATCAAGGCTTCCCTTTTGTCTTGATATTATCGTAGCTTTGTGATAAAATGTATTCATTATTTAACAAGTGGAGATTAGAGGAGATTATTATGAACATAAATCACGTTCTTGAGCAGTTCGAGTTTAAGGGTGAACTTGAAAAATGTGACGTTTTCGGCTCAGGTCATATTAACACAACATTTCTTGCAACATATAACGAGGACGGCAAGAAACGTAATTATGTAATTCAAAAAGTAAATACAAATATTTTCCCTGATATTGACGCTCTTATGAACAATATCTTTTCCGTTACCGACTTTTTGAGAGAAAAAATTAAAGCCGACGGCGGTAATCCTCATAGGGAAACGCTTCATTTTATCAGAACTTTTGACGGAAATAAATATTTTAAAGACGAGGACGGCTCGTGCTATCGTGCATATCGTTTTGTTGATAATTCAAAGGCTTACGATACTGTTGACAGCGCAGAAGTTTTCGGCAAAAGCGGTAAGGCATTTGGCAGATTTCAAAAGTATTTGAGCGATTTTCCTGCCGAAACACTTAATGAAATTATTAAGAATTTCCATAATACGATTTGGAGATATGAAAACGAATTTATCCCTGCGGTTCAAGCCGATAAGGTTGACAGAGTTGTTAATTGCGGGGAAGAAATTAAATTTGTTATGCACAGACGTGAGGATTGCAAAAAACTTGTTGAACTTATCGATAAGGGCGAACTTCCGCTTCGTGTAACCCATAACGATACTAAACTCAATAATGTCCTTTTTGACAGCGACAGCGACGACGCCATTTGCGTTATCGACCTTGATACGGTTATGCCCGGTCTTGCACTTTACGATTTCGGCGACTCTATTCGCTTTGGTGCAAACACCTGTGCCGAGGACGACGATAATTACGATAAGGTAGAACTTATGCTTGACTATTTTGAGGCTTATGCAAAGGGCTTTTTGAGTGAGGCAGGCGAGGCTCTTAATCAGTGCGAAATTGATAATCTTGCTTTTTCCGCTAAACTTATGACTTTTGAGTGCGGTATGCGTTTTCTTACCGATTATCTCAACGGCGATACATATTTCAAGACCGCTTACCCTGAACATAACCTTGTTCGTGCGAAAAATCAGTTTGCTCTTGTTGCCGATATGGAAAAGAAAATGGAGCAAATGCAGAAGATTATTAAGGATATAACAGAATAATAAATTTATTTATATTTTGGGGCGAACTTTGTTCGCCTCATTTTTTATTTTTACACATAATGTCACCTTTTTTGTCAATAATATTTTTGTACATAAATTTAAAAGGGTGATTATGTGCAATATAACAAAGTCGAAATATGCGGTATTAATACAAGCCGGCTTAAAGTCCTGAAAGAAAAGGAAAAAATGGAACTTTTAAAAAAGGCTCAGGCAGGGGATAAAAAAGCAAGAAATGAACTTATAGAGGGTAATTTGCGCCTTGTGCTGTCCGTTGTGCAGCGTTTTTCAAACAGAGGGGAAAATATGGATGATCTTTTTCAAGTCGGCGTAATCGGGCTTATAAAGGCTATAGATAATTTCAATACCGCTCTTGACGTTCGCTTCTCCACCTATGCCGTGCCGATGTGTATAGGTGAAATAAGACGGTATCTGCGTGACGATAACCCTGTTCGTGTCAGCCGCTCAATGAGAGATACAGCATATAAGGCTATGCAGGTTAAAGAACAGCTTATCAACGAAAACGGCAAAGAACCGACCATTGAGCAAATAGCCGACCGGCTTGATATGAAAAAAAGCGACGTTGTTCTCGCACTTGAAGCGATTGTTGATCCCGTGTCGCTTTACGAACCTGTTTATAACGACGGCGGCGATACGATTTTTGTTATGGACCAGGTGGGCGACAACTCGACGGATAAGGATTGGGTTGACGAAATTTCCATTAAAGACGAGATAAAAAAACTTGATGAGCGTGAAAGAAATATTATGTATCTTCGCTTTATGCAGGGTAAAACGCAAATGGAGGTCGCAAAAGAGGTAGGCATATCGCAGGCACAGGTTTCCCGCTTAGAAAAAAACGCCCTTAAACGAATTAAGGGCGAGTGAATTATGCAAAGCACAAGAGATGCGTGGCTCCAAATTCACAAGTGAATTTTGGAAAAACAGTACAGTGTAACGTTTCAAAGTGCCTCAGACTGTCGCTTTATCAAAGTCTTATAATACCATAACTAATGTGCCGGCCGTAATCAAAATACAGCCGATAAGCGACTTTGTATTAAATTTTTCGTGAAGAAATACAAATGCCAAAACAAGTGTGATTACAATGCTCAATTTATCGATAGGCACAACCTTTGAAACGTCGCCCATCTGTATTGCTTTATAATAGCAAAGCCACGAAGCACCCGTTGCAAGACCTGATAAAATAAGGAATATCCAACTTTTCTTGCTGATGTTCGTAATACCCGATTGCG
>ERZ808292.289-NODE-289-length-13129-cov-3.321631_pt1 | contig 13129 bp, 14 predicted proteins | sample MGYA00521275_ERZ808292 | MGnify/ENA primary metagenome ERZ808292 (study PRJEB31516, sample SAMN03275613) | gut metagenome | biome: mammalia-associated habitat; material: feces | host: Papio cynocephalus | place: Kenya | collected 2012-07-26 ... | reverse complement strand
TTAAGATTGAAACTGATTTTCCTATTTATGATATAAAATCAGTAACTTGTGGTTTTCTTTCGGATGAAAACAAGGTTGGTGATATTACACCATTTATATATGAGAATGCAGAATATCAAACTTTGTCAGGTGTTAGTGATTCCTTTCCAACAGCAAAAATGTTTGCACTAAAATATACACAAGGACAAAAAGATATAACAGGATTGAATTACAAAAATGGACACATAATTTCCGAGGCATTTGAAGATTATGCAATTACTAATATTATTCACAAGAAGTTAAACCTAGCAACAAACTGGTGGCAAAAACTTTGGAATAAAGGTGAAGACATTTATGATTTGCAATTCACCATTGTTTATACACCTATTATTAACACTAGACTAAAACAGGTTAAAACGAATGTAGAAGATTTGGCATTTAGGAGTGTTTTAATTCACAATCAAAGTTCTAACATGATAAGTTCTAATGCCTATGGTGAACATTTAAGAGGTGTTGTTGCTAAATATGGTGTTCCTGAAAAGAAATTGATGTTAATGGTAACAAAATTAAGCCAAATTCCAAAAGTAAATACTATTTATAAAGATTACACAATAACAAGTGTAAAAAAAGAAATCTACAATAATTTCTTTATGGTTGAAGTTGGGTTGAGTAAAAAGTTTAATAATAAAAGTGCTTATATCTCATTGAACAATCAAAAAAGATTTTATGAAGTAAGTGAAAAAGCCTGTGCTGAAAGATATGTTTTATATGAAGATTATTGTGTAATTGGTGATAACTTCAATAATGATAACAAATCTTTAATTACATCTGCTGGTATAACAGCATTTAAGACATCATTTACAAATGGTGAAACAAAGCAAATAAGTGCAGTAAAAGCACAAGGTTTTGATAGTTCAGGAAATGGGTTGGAAGAAGTCGCAAAATCAATATTCGCTTTGGGAGTTGGAACATCTTTGTTGTTTGGGTATGCCTATGATGATAACTTTTCTGCTGGTATGTCAGCACAATATGAAGGAAATACAAAGGTTCAAAACTATGTAAAGTATGCAGATGTTTATGGTGAAATTGAAACATTAAAGTTAAGACTTGGAAGAGTTACAAATATTATGGATTCTTACAATATGTCAGTTACAAGGGGAAATTTAACACCAAAAGGCAATGCTATACCTGATGGAAACTTTATTGAATATTTTTCAACAGGAACAGACAAAATTGTTATTAAAAAAGATAGTAGAGAAAAATTGTCAGTTTCTTATCAAATGCATTTTGTGGCAAATAGACCAAATATGATTATTGGAACAGGAATTGGAAGGAAAAATGTTTTTACTTCTAGTGAATCCCTTAATTATAAACTGTATATACTTCCAAATGAATTGAATGAGTTTGATAGAACCGTTGATTTAACAAATGCACAAGAAGTCGCAATTCAAATTGAAGATATTGCAGAAAAGAAAATAAAAATTAAGGATGTAGTCGCAAGTGTTAATGGAAAATCATGGGCATTGGTGAATGTTGGTTCTGTAAATGAATTGTTGATTGGTGAGAATATTGAAATTAAAAGCAATCAACAAATTACACTTCCTTATTTCACTTTTACAAGAAAACTTGCTAATAATTGACAAAATGTTAAGATTTTGTTATAATTCTAGCATCCTATAAAGGAGTTGCGACACAATGAAAAAATATAAATTAAAGACTAATTCCAAATATAATGGAATAGTTAAGTTTTTGGCATGCCTTTTAACTATTCTATTTATGTTGGGAATACCTGCACTATTAGTGTATTCAATTATTTATCATAATTTCATTTACTTTATTCTCTGGATACCTTGTGGTTTAGTCAATTTATTTATAGTATGGGGGTTAGATAATGCCCTTACACGAATAAATTTACTAGAAAACATTTTATCAAGAAAAATAAATTTATGTGAAGAAGATTATATAATTGAAATAACAGGCAAAGAAAGCAAAGAAAAACAATCCGAATAGGGTTGTTTTTTTATTGCAAATCAAAATAAAGGAGGAACAATATGATTATCTTTGCAGATGAAAAACTAAATATTGACAAGTTGGTGAACGAGTCATTGCATCAGGGTTCTAACAAAGCAAATTCAATTCAATTAGTTGCACCTATAATTAGTAATGCAACAATAAAAGTTGCGTTTGAACTTCCTAATGCAACAAACACAAGACAATACATAATGAAAGGTATTGGAAACTATGAAGAATCTTATATATGGACAATTGACATTCCATATTGTGTTACACAAATACCAGGAAGGGTAAAATGTCAAATTGTTGCAACTGTTGGTTCACAAACAATAGCAAGTCAATCATTTGATTTTGTGGTTATGGAAGGTGTTGATTACAATAATGCAAATTTGGAAGATGACCAGTATAGTGAAATTATAAACTATATAAATGAAGCCAAAATGAGCATGGCGAACAAAGTTGACATTAACTACAATGAAATGACTTTGATAGAAAGTCCAAAAACAACATATTCTGCTGAATGTTATAAGGCAATTTACTCATATCAAGCAGTAGCAGGAAACATTGTTAATACTGCTGGTTACTTTGTATATGCCTACAATGAAGAAACAGGAACAGGAACTTATGTTGAAGCAACAGGTGCTGTTGACAATGAAAAAACCTATTATACAAGGGTTATCAGTGGTTATGAAAGGGTTATTCTTCCTGATGACTATGTTGAAGGTGTAAATTACTACAAAATTGCAAAACAACAATCAATATTCAATGATGCTAACGGTTTATATTTCTACATCATAGAAGATGGCGAAACAAAAATAATGAGAATTACAAGCAAAGGCATTACAATTGATGGCAAGAAAGTTATGACCGAAGAAGATATGACTGCAGATAAAATCAAGTATAATGATGAAAATACTTCATTAGGCGCAAACAATGTTCAGGAAGCGGTCAATTTGTTAGACAAGAAAGTAAATGGAATTGACACTTCACAAGTCATTCAATTTGTTTCTTTGGGACTAAAAAGCATTGGTGTTGATGAATGGAGTGCGGTTCAATATTTATTTATTAAAGTAAATGTTACAACACTTGATTATGGCAATTCTTATTACATTTATGACAGTTCTAAAAAAGAATATACATCAATCGTTTTAAGCGCTGACAATTATGATAGCGAAACGAGTTATTACAAAAGAGAAGAATTTTATTACTATGACTTCACACACAGATTGTTAACAAACAGTGTTACACAAGATTTGATGCTAACACCTGATGATGACACACAGGCATTGCTTGATGAAGAAAATATCAAGATTTATCCATTTGTTGAAATGGGTGGAACAACAGGACATGCTTATGGAAGAATAAAAATAAGTAAAGTTCCTAGCCGAACAATTACTTTTGTTAATGTTACATTGTATGGAACAGGAATCGCAACAGAAGCAGAAGGGTTGAAAGCAAGCCAAATTGATTTTCAACCAACAGATGACATAAATTCAATAAGTGTTCAAGGTGCAATTACTGAAATAAATTCTAAATTTAATGCTGAAATTGATGACTTGCAAAGTGATGTTGAAACAATGCAATCAGCACTTGAAAATGCTAAACAAACAAAAACAGTTGATGCCTACATTGTGGAAAACTCTGCAACTTATGGTTCATTGTGGTTGAAAGATGCTGATGGAACAATCTTCAATACAGCAGATGGTTCATTGAATCAATATGACAATTATTACATTCAAAGTGAAGGTGAATATAAAGGCAACACTTACACTTGGAGTGGAACAAATTATGTTAAAGTTGCAGGCAATTTGAGTTTGGGTGGCGGTTCAACACAGGCATATCCTGGCAATGAAGGTTCAAAGAACAGAAAAACAATTGACAACCACACAACACAATTGCAAAACCTTGCACAAAGAATGACAAGTGCAGAGAGCAAAAACACAACACAAGACACAAGCATTGCAGGATTAAACACAACCGTTGGAACTTTGGGAAATACAGTTTCTGCAATTCAAAAATTGCTTGGTAGTGCAAACTTAAAGACAAACAATAAAACAATTAAAGAAGCAATCAACGAGTTGTTTAGCAACGCATTTATACCAACATTTCAAAGTGGAAGCAATAGAGCAACAGGTTCAAATAGCAACATGTATCACTATTTTACAGTAATAACAATTGGTGAATGGCGAATTATTTTTGGCAGAGTTGATGCACTTGATGCAAATGGCAATGTTCGTGTAAGTTGGGATCAAGCAATGTTTAAGAGTTCTAAATTCCATAGTAATGATGGTTACACAATTGTTCCTGGTTTCACAATTCAAACAAGAACAGATAATCGTGGAATGGATGAACCAACACATATTAAAGACATCTATACAGATGGGTTTATTTTCTACAATTCAAATGGTTATTGCACAACAGGCACTTATGTTGCCTTTGGTAAAAAGGTTTAAGGAGGATTGAAATATGGGTTTAATAGCAGGTGGGGACACAAGCAAAAAGAAACTTGAAGAACTTGAAGCAAAAATAGATGCAAAAGCGAATGTTGATGCACTATTAGAAGGTGGGAAGATAAAACCTTCCCTTCTTCCTTCTTATGTTGATGATGTTATTGAAGGGTATTTGAACAATAACAAATTTTATAAAACCAGGACAGGTGCAGAAGGTTCATACACTTACGACAATCAAATTGAAAGCGAAGAAGGAAAGATTTATGTTGACCTGGCAACAAACATACAATACAGGTTTAGTGGGACAATATTTTCAAACATCAGTTCAGGTGTTATAGATGACACTGCAAAAAACAGTGAAATAACCACTTATTCAAGCAAAAAGATTGAACAATTGGTTAGCAATAAAACAGAGATTGATGACAGTTCAAACACAGAAACAAAAACACTTTCAAGCAAAAAAATAAAAGATGATTTTCAAACAAAAGTAATCACTGATGCAGGTGGTTATTTTTCTTCTAACACAGTTGAAGGTGTATTGCAAGAATTGGGCGCTGAATTGAGTGGTTTAGACACATTATTGGGAGGTATATAGAAATGAGTATTGCAAGTGAAATTCAGCGAATTATTGGCGGAAAATCAAGCCTAAAAACAGGTCTTAATGCAATTCTACCAACAGGACATAAAATTACAGACAGTGAAACCATTGATGAGTATTCAAGCCATTTGCAACACATTCAAACAGGTTCAGGTGGTGGCGAAACTTCAACTATTGATGTTACAATCAATGGTTCATCAGCAATTATCTGTGCAGAACTGCCAAACACAAAATTAAAACTTTATAATAGTGCAGAAACATTGTTGGACACAAAAATAACAGATGCAACCAAAGGTGGTGTTGTAACTTTTAGTGTATCAGCAAATGGGACATACACCATAAAAGCATTTTCTAGTGATGACACAGAATTGTGGACAAATACTATAACAATCAGTGAAGTTGGAACTTATAATGTGAAGACAGGCAAAGCATTGAATGATTATACTTGGGCGGAAATTAACACAGCATCAACGCAAGGTTATGCAAGGTTTATGTGGAGTCTTGGTGATTATAAAACATTAGAACAAACAGGTTCAATTCTAAACAATTATCAATTTATCATTATAGGGTTTAGACATGATATTCTTGCAAGTGATGGAACAACGAAGGCAGGAATTACATTTAAGATGAAAAAGTATTATACAGGTTCATCTTATAATATCAATCCAAAGATATACCTAAATGGTTCATCAACATATAGAAACACAGGTGGATTAAGAAGTTCATTGATGCGCCAAAGATTTCAAGCGCAAGGTGAAGAATGTTATTCACAAGCAAGCAGTATAACCGCAGAATTGTTGGCAAGTGGTCTAATATATGCAGATGGGACTAACTGTCCGCTATATTCTTATGATGAAGCCACAGACACATATTCTGTTGCTACAAGTGAAACATTTAATACCAGCAAGGTTTATCACATAAAAGGTTGTTATAAGTCTATTGGGCAAATTGAAGAAGCAGATTTTGTTGTGGGTAAGCATTTAACTTATTCAAGTAATGGTTATGAAATTCCTAGTGCTTGGGTGTCAGGAACAACATATTATTGCATTTATCCTACACTTCAAGAAGATGGTGCTTTCTATAACGCATTATCAAGCATTATTCAATATATAAAACCTGTCAAAAAAACGCAGACATGCGGAAATGCAAAAACAAATCTTTGCACAACAATTGAGAAGGTTTGGATGTTGTGTGCAGAAGAAATTTGGGGCGAAAATAGAACAACACAAAGCGACCAGGGTTCAACAATGACAGGTGCTGGGTTCTATAATGGTGCAGGCGAAGGCAACATGTATGACTATTTCAAAGATTTTAGGTTTGGAAAAATCGCATCTGCTAGCAGTTACTGGTGGACTCGCAGTCCTTACACTAACTCCATTAATTATTGGAACTCTGTTAGTAGTCATGGTTATATCTATTATTACTTTGTTAACAGTACTAGTTATGTCTGCCCCTGCTTCTGCATCTAGGGAAAAATCAGCCACCAGGCAGGGTGGCAATATAAAAAGGAGTTTATTATGTCAGTTAAAGTTGCTGATAGAAAGGAAAGTCATGTTCAATTCATCACAACAGCAGGTGAGTTGTTAAAACACACAACTTCAAACTGCTTGAAATTTCCAAAAAGAATGACATTCTATTGTTCAATCAAATTAGTTGATACTGCACAAAATATTTATAGGGATTTGATTTATGCAAATTCACTGTATTTATTTACAGAAGAACATGCGAAAAAAAGAAAAGAACTTTTTGAAAAATCACTTGGTTATCTTGATTTTTTGTCTTCAATGTTAAACATTGCAATTGTATATGTTCCAAACACAAAAGAAACTGTTTGGAGTAAATGGACAAAATTGATAGACCGAGAAAAAGACTTGATTAAAGCAGTTATGAAAAGTGATGAAAAAAGACAAACAAAATAAAAAAAAATTGGGCAAATGCTGTAACTGGTGGACTCGCAGTCCTAACACTAACAACAATAATAATTGGAACAATGTAAGTAATAATGGTAATATCAATAATAACAATGTTAACAATACTAATTATGTCTGCCCCTGATTCTATTTAATTTGCTAACCTAGTAAAACAATAGTTTGAAAATAAGCAATAAAAAGAAGGAGTGTTTGCCCTTCCCTGTGGGAAAAATAGTGTTCTGTATGCAACTTGGTGAACCAAATGTTGCTATCAACAGACTTGAGGTGATTATGTTATATGATGAAGTTTTTACATTTGAACACTTATTTGAGTGTTTTAAGCAATGTTGCAAAGGTGTGAGATGGAAACCTAGCACACAAATTTACGAAGCGCAAGCGGTCAGGAATGTGTGCGAAACATTAAACCATTTGAAAAAGAGAAATTACAAATCAAAAGGTTTTCATACCTTTTACATACACGAAAGAGGGAAAGTGCGGTTTATTCAATCAATACATATAAGTGAACGGGTTGTCCAAAAATGCTTGTGTGATTATTGTTTGACACCGACATTTAGACCGACATTTATTTATGATAATGGTGCATGTATGAAAGGCAAAGGGACACATTTTGCAGTTAGAAGATTAAAGACACATCTATTAAAATATTACAAAGAACATGGCAATAAAGGTTATGTTCTTATTTTTGACCTTCACGACTATTTCAATTCAATCAATCATGAAATTTTGTTACAGAAGGTAAGACAAAAAATTAAAGATGATGACCTTTTTAACATTTATAAATATTTTGTAAGTTGTTTTGAAGGGAATGGTCTTGGTTTGGGTTCGCAGATTTCACAAATAAGTTCATCAATATATTTGAATGGGTTAGACCACTATATCAAAGAGAAATTGCACATCAAGTTCTATGGCAGGTATATGGATGATGGTTATTTAATAAGCAATTCAAAATGGGAATTGCAGGAATGTCTTGAAGGAATAAAGAAAGAACTCCAGGATCTAAAAATTGAACTAAACTTAAAAAAGACCAAAATAGTCAAAATTCAAGATGGTTTTAGGTTTTTGAAAAGAACTTTTTATTTGAAGCCTGATGGGAAAATTATCATGAAACCTTATAAAAAGAACATTCAAAAATACAAAACAAAATACAGGAAACTTTGCAAGAAGGGAGTATCACAGGAAGCGCTTGATATTCTTCAACAGACCTTTATTGGTTACTTGAAAGAGTTTCATTACAAAGATAATTATACAAGGAGGATAGTGGAATGTTTAGACCAAAAGAATTGCCAAAAATCACAAAAGATGTTGTGTTGAATGAAAACATCTTTGTTGTGGCAAAAGTTCTGCATCTAAAAAATGATGAACATGAATTTAAGTTTGAAAACAATTCATGGTTCATCAAGGTTGCAGATGGCAGTTTCATCAATTTAGGTTTTGGCGGAAGACCAAATTTCCAAATTCAAGACAAAATTGATGCAGACTGTTTTGATGATTTCTTTGAAGAAGAAACACAAAACGAAGAATAAGGAGGAATTATGAAAAAGAAACTAAAATTTTTTGGTAACACTGGCAAGTTTGACAGTGTTATTTTTATTGCTTCTGTTAATGAACCACTTATCATAGAACTTTTAGTTGATACAGGAAGAACTGTTGATTACTATGCAACAATTCAAAACGAAAAAGGTTGCAAAACTGTTATTAAAATCAAAGACAAAATGTTTGAAGTTCCAAAAGATTTAATTGTCTATGGTTCACTTGATTTCACAATAACTGCAAAAGTTGGTGCAGAAACTGTAAACACTTTCTTCTGTGAAAAATTGATTGTTGAAGATGTTGGTGGGCAAAAACAAGTCATTCCAGAGATAGAAGCATTGCATCTTGAATTAGACAAAATTAAAAATGACTTCAAAGCATTAGCAAAAGAAGTCAATGAAAAAGTTGAAAAACAAAACAAGTGCATTAAGGCACTAATGGAGGAATAGTATGAGTTCAATGTTATTAACAGTTAGCGAAACATTTTCTGCTTTTTGGGAATCGGCAGTAACTTTTATTCAACAATGCTGGGTTCAATTAACAGCAAGTGTTTCAATTTCAGCAGTTGTTATATTTATCGTGAAATATATCATGTATAAAATTAAAAACAACAAAACAATTACAAATGCAATAACCAAAGCAACAGGCGCAGTATCACAATCAACAGATGTATTAAACAAAAGAATAGATGCTTTTGAACAAAGACAAACAGAAATGTTTAATAAGTTTGAAGAAAAGTTTGAAAAGCAGTTTGAAGAAAAATTTGTTGACTTAAAAAATAAAAGAAAACAGGTTTATTATTCAATTATGGAAGGGACAGAGGCGGTCAAGGAAACATTGGGTGATGTCAAAGATTTGGCAGAACAAATTGAAACTGAAATTAAAAAAGAACCTGAAAAACCTGATGTAATAGAACTTGAAGAAGCATTGAATGTTGATGAAATAAAAGAAGGCGCAACAGACCTTCAAAAACAGGCACAGGAAGCCATTGCAGAAGCAGTTGATGAAACTATCAAGACAACAGAAAAACACATCAGTAAGAACCAGGTATTAAGGTAGGCGACTATGGAAAATGTATTCAAGTGGTTATATAGAACAGGTTGCTATTTTATTCCTGGAGGAACAGCATTGTGGTGCTTTGTCATTGAAAACCTGTTAGACAAAGAAGTTTCTGTAATGGCGAAAATAGGTTGTTGTGGTGTCTTTGCATTGATATTGATGGTTATTATAACTATTTTCTTTGCAAATAAAGCATTTACAAAGAAAAACCAAAAACTTGAAAAAATGGCAATCAAAGAACTAGACAACGAGAAAAAACAGCAAATTATTAAAAATTGGGAAAAGAATGAAGCAAATCAAGAGTTGTTTCACAACACAATATTTCTTGTATGTTTCATTGGACTTGCCTTGCTGATAACACTTCTTGAAAGCAAATTGTTGAGTTTGAAAGGTGTGTTGTGGTTTATGGTTTGTTCAATTTCCGCAGGATTGGGTTGCAATGTAATTAGGTTTAAGTGTTGCAAACACAAAAAATAAGAGGTGAAGTATGAAGTTCAAAAAGTTTGATATAAAAAACTATTTAGGTGAAATTTTTACAGGTCTTATCATAGTAGCCTTGTTATCTTATTTGTTTGTTGGAATTGGCATCAAAGCGAAATTTGATGAAGAATTTTGGGTATTATTTGGAATTGGTTTTGCTATCATGATAGCAATAACTTCCATTTGGTATCCTACTGCAAAACAAAAAGCAAAAGTGAAAGATAAGAACTTCAAAAATCAAAGGTTGGAATATTCAATTTTAGTTGATAGAGTTGTAAAAACGAACAACTTTAAGGGATTAAAATCATTTTGCGAAGATGCAACCAACCAAAACAAAACTGACAATATTAAGGCAGTTTTGGCAAAAATAAACATAGACTATGATGTTTATGAAAGATGCAAAAAAGACTTGAAATTGATTGAAAAGGAACAACTTGAAGAAAAACAAAAGAAAAAATTGAAAAAATTGATTTTGTATGGTGTTCATTATTCAATCATAAATTATAGCAAGGTAACAACCGCAATTGACAACATTAAAGAGCATTATGATGTGAAGAATGAAGAAAAGAAATATGATGTGAAAGTTTTGGTTGCCAAAATTTTAACATCTGTTTTGTGTTCTTTTGGTTTTGCTATGATATTCTTCACAGGTCAAGGTTTTACATTTGGCAAATTGGCACAAATGGTTACATGGTTGGTTCTAATATTTTGGAATATTTGTCAGTCTGTTAGCACAGGTTCAAAATCTATTACAATACATAGAGCAAACTATTATAAAAAATTAAGGACTTTCCTAGAAGAATTTTTTGCTAGTGAATATGCAGATAACACTATAACTTGGGAAAGACCAAACATCACAGATGAAGATGATGATGACTCTGTTGGACTTTATGATGCTATTAAAAGTAAAGATTTTTTGAAAAGTTTGGCAAAAACAATGAACCAAATCAATGAAAAAGAGCAGGCAAAAAAGCAAAAAGAACAGGGTGAAAGGTTTAATATTTAATAAAAAACAGGTGATTTTGACAAAAAATTGTTAATTTCACCTGTTTTTTTTATTTTTTTTACACCAAAATTGACTTTTTATAAAAATTGTGATAGTATAATAGTGCGACACAATTTAATATCTAACCGAGTAGGCATGACTTATTTTTGCCTTTCAAATAAATACTTCCTCCTATTTGGTTAGGAATTGTGTCGCAACAACGGAAGGTTTATTGTTAGGACTGTGCCTTCCGTATGGTAGGCACTTTTATTTTTGCTACAACCAGGCAAACATAAAATTGCTATGGAGGTATCAATGAAAAAATTTTTTAGTAAGTGTTGGAAAGATATAGTCTATATTTTGATGATCCTTGCATTAACAAGTTGTATTGTTGTTTTATTTGCGACAAAACAGCAAAAACCTGAAAATGAGATTTGGGGAATAGTTGTTGAAACTGATTCAGGCACTGTCAAATCTTATGAAGTTGCTAGCCAGGAAAGATATAAAACTGTGCTAAACAATGAAGGTATGATTCCATCAGGTAACTTGTTAAAAGAAATTAAAATCATTGAACCTGAATATCATAATCAAGCAAACAGGGCAAAAACCTATAAAATACTGTTGATTGAGTATGATGGTGATGTTACAACACTTGAATATGGTTGGAAACAAATCTACCGTATTGAATATAAATAATGCAGTAAAATCAACATGTAATGTGTTGATTTTTTGTTGCATCTTGAAAAGTATAGACAATTATTTTATAATCTAAACCGAACAGGAGGGTAAAATATGAGAGGTGTCAATTTTACTGCATATCAAAAAAGAAGGGCATTGAAATTATGGTTGGTAGAAAAAATGCCTATACCGAAAGTATGTCAAAAATGTAAATGCACAGAAAGAAGTTTGTGGAGATGGAAAGCATTGTATGATGGTTCATTAGAAAGTTTAGAACCAAAATCTTGCAGACCACATACACCACATCCTAATTCGCACACAAAAGAAGAAGTTGAACATATTGAAAAGATAGTAAAAACAAAATCAAAATTGTCATACAATGAGATGTATGGCATTTTAAGAACCAAATATGCCTATCATAGAACCTATGGTGGTTTTTATAAATACATTATGAAGCATGATTTGCGACCAAAAAAAGAATTGGACAAATATGTGCCACAGCCTTATGATACACCTGAAATGTTAGGGACAAAATGGCAAATGGATGTGAAATATGTTCCAAAATCTTGTTATAAAGGGCAAATGATACATTATGATGATAATCAATATTTTCAATACACAATGATTGATGAAGCAACTAGGGAAAGGTTTTTATTTCCTTATAAAGAACACAATGTAACATCAACTGTTGATTTTGTAAAACGAGCAATCGCATATTTTGGTTATGCGCCAGAAACAATACAAACAGATAATGGTGGCGAATTTACAAATGTTAAGAAACCAGGTCAAAAAGAACCTGTCAAACACATTTTAGACATTTTTCTTGAAAAAATTAAAATCAGGCATCAATTGATTAGAGCATATACACCTAGATTGAATGGCAAGGTTGAAAGGTCGCACAGAAGCGACCAGGAATCATTTTACAATTATTTAACCTTCAAAACCTATGATGAGTTAAAAAAGAAAATGTTAAAGTGGAATATTCGCTATAATAACCGACCACATTCATCTTTGAGAAATCGTGAAGGCAAGAAAGTTTGGTGGACACCTTTGGAAAAAAGGGAAGACCTTTTGAAACTGCTTCAAGAAAAGAAAGATGAGTTTAATGTTGTTAGATTTGTCAAAATTCCAAAAACTATCAAACAGGTTTATGCTGTTTAATTCAAAAATTACATAATGGGGCGCAATTCCCTTCATGAAGGGAATAGTTTTTTGTTGTCTTTTAGTAATCAAGCAAACAATATTTATATTGTTTGACTTTTTTTATTCTTTTTTATAGAATATTCACAACTGAAAATTAACCAAGTCTATTGTTTTTTACACCTGTTTTCAGTAAATTTCAAAAAAAATAAAAATTTTTCTAAAAATTACTGAAAATCGTTTGACAAATTTCAAAATCAAAAATTTCACATATTGACTTTAAATA
>ERZ808292.288-NODE-288-length-13136-cov-7.419310_pt1 | contig 13136 bp, 6 predicted proteins | sample MGYA00521275_ERZ808292 | MGnify/ENA primary metagenome ERZ808292 (study PRJEB31516, sample SAMN03275613) | gut metagenome | biome: mammalia-associated habitat; material: feces | host: Papio cynocephalus | place: Kenya | collected 2012-07-26 ... | reverse complement strand
CAAGCAATAAAGAATGGATGATTCTTTAATTCTATAATTTCACAAAGTTTTGTTTGAGGATTAATTCCACTAAACACAACACCATTTTTTTCAAACAACGATTTATATTTGTTATTAAATTCATATCTATGACGATGTCTTTCTCTAATAAGCGATTTTTGATATAAAGAGTAAGCAAGCGTATTAGGCAATACTTTGCAATCATATTCGCCTAAGCGCATTGTTCCACCTAACTTAATTCCTTTATATTGATCTGGTAAGTAATCAATAATTTTATTAGTAGTATCAGGATTAAATTCTGTTGAATTAGCGTCTTTTAATTTTAAAACATTTTGGGCGAATTCTATTAATGATAATTGCATGCCTAAACATAATCCTAAGAATGGTACATTATGAGTTCTAGCATAATTTATAGCCATCTTTTTGCCTTCTGTACCTCTAGTACCAAATCCACCTGGAACTAATATACCTTTAACATCTTTAAATACTTCTTCCGGATTTTCACTTTCTAGTTTTTCGCTATCAACCCATTTAATATTAACTTTAGTATTAAAGACATATCCGGCATATTTAAGTGATTCATATACTGATAAGTAAGCATCATGAAGTTGAACGTATTTACCCACTAAAGCAACAGTAACTTCTTTTTTAATACTTTTAATTCTTTTGATTAAAGCAATCCAGTCAGCCATATCTGCTTCTGGTTTACATTCTAAACGCAAATGGTTAACGATTAAGTCATCTAAATGTTGTTTTTTAAGATTTAACGCAACTTCATAAATAATATCAACGTTTTTAACGCTAATAACAGATTCATCACTAACGTTACAAAATAACGCAACTTTCTTTTTACTTGTTTTATCAATATCAACTTCAGAACGAAGAAGTAAAGCATCTGGTTGAATACCTAAAGCAGTTAATTCTTTGACACTATGTTGTGTTGGCTTTGTTTTGATTTCTCCACTTGCTTTTAAGAAAGGAACTAAAGTGGTATGCATAAAGAAGGTATTTTCATATCCTAATTCTCTTCTTACTTGTCTAATGGCTTCTAAGAATGGGAGAGATTCAATATCACCGACAGTGCCACCAATTTCAACAATACAAACATCAGTGTCACTTTTAGCATTAAATGCATCATACATTCTTTTTTTAATCTCATTAGTAATATGAGGAATAATTTGGATAGTGGCGCCTAAGAATTCCCCATTTCTTTCTTTATCTAAAACAGTTGTGTATACTTTTCCGCTTGTGACGCTACTTTCTTTAGTTAAAGATGTATTAATAATTCTTTCATAGTGACCTAAGTCTAAATCAGTTTCTGCACCATCTTTAGTAACGAAAACTTCACCATGTTGATAAGGAGACATGGTTCCTGGATCAATATTTAGATATGGATCTAGTTTCATAGAGAAGATATGCAATCCTCTTCTTTTTAATAATCTTCCAATACTTGCGGCACTTATTCCCTTACCTAAACTAGAAACAACACCGCCAGTGACGAATATAAATTTCATTTTCTTTTTCATGGGTATTCTCCTTAAAAACAACGATATTACTATACTATATTTTTAACTAAATATTAAGTGTAAGTTGTCTAAAAAACATAAAAAAGCACTAGCATCATGTAGCGCTAGTGCTGATAGGATTAATTATTTGACTTCTTGGATTGTTGTTTGGCCAAGTAATTCAATTTTGTCAAAATCAGGTAATTGAGGATTTGCACAATCTTTAGAAATAAATTTAATAGTATTAGTGCCTTGTTCTAATTCGATAATTCCTAATTCTATGGTTACAAAATCGCATTTATATGGCGCATCATGTGACTCATTTTGGTCTTTTGGTAACATTTTGTTATATTCATAAGTTACGCCATTAATGTTAATTTCTACATATTGATGTAGTGGAAAATCCCAAGGCATCATTCTAAATGTTGCTTTCAATAATGCTTTTCCTTTTGCATTTGCTTCTAGATTAAACATTATATAGGCATTTCCTAAATTATATACATCTTTGGTGAATGTATTACCATTTTCATCTGTTGATAAAGTTAAAGAACCACCATCTGCTTTTTTGCGTTCAACGCTATCAGACTCTACTTCAACAACTGTAGTTGTACAATTACATTTATCTTTACAAACAACTTCATCATCGCAAGTTAAATTTTGACATTTGCCGCAAATAGGACAAACACTTAAACATTTATGAGTATATTCTTCCATGCTAGCAACGCTAGTAAGTGTTATTTTATCAAAGTCAGGACAAGCTGAATATAATCCATCACCATCATTTACAATGAACTTAATTGTATTGTAGCCTTTCTTGATGCTAATTGTTCCAAGATCCAAATCCATAAAAGCCCATTGATTATGTGGCGTTTGTTCAGTAGAGTTTGTGTCTTTTGGTAAATCTTTGTTATGCTCATAATTTACATCATTGACTTCAATGCTAACATATTTTTTAAGTTCAAATACCCATGGCATTTGACGCAATGTGGCGTTTAAAGAAGCTTTTCCATTTATTGAAGAAATAAATGCAAACTTCAAATAGGCATTACCATAATCTTGTGTATTATTACTACCATTGCCTGACATGTCTTTAACAAATGTTACACCATCATATGTTTCCATATTAAGTGCTTTTCCATCAGCGGTCATTCTTTCAACATAATCAGATTCTGCTTCAATTGTTAACTTATTAAAGTTATCAGTAACAGATGTAGTTTTACTAGCAATTTCAATATCATTTACTTTTAAAGTAAGACTAATATTTTTATTAATAAATTCGCTACCTTTATTAAATTTAATTGTATAGCAGGTCCAATAATAATTGCCTTTTAATGATACATCGCTAGAAGCATTTTGTGTTACTTCATCATAATATAAAGTATTTCCACTAGCGCTTATTCCATAATAAACGACACTAGCGCTTACTTCTTTGTCATCTTTTCCTTCGACTTTTCTTAAATAGTTAATAGTATTGATTTCACCTTTAACTGCAGTAGCAAATCTTAAGAAATAACTTTCGCTTGCTTCATCATAAGCAACTTGAGAAAACATTTTAGAATATGCTAATTCATTATTTTCATTTGCTTTACGTACGTGATTTAGTGTTACATAATCTTCATTATCTAATAATGTAGTTTCTTCAAAGTCTTTATTAGTTTTATTTACTACTCCTAAAGATAATAATGAAGCACTTAATAAAAGATATCCAAATATTTTTTTCATATTATTCACCTACATTTCTTCGTCATAGCCGCCGCTAATAATTTCATTATTTTCTACTTTTGAAACTAATATAACGTCTTCTACTATTATTTTTATTTCGTCTAATCTAGGCTCTACATAATCTTTTTTCATAAGTTTTTCCTTCTTTCTTTTAGACGTTTTTTTCAATTATATTGGCATTACCATATAATTCAATTTTATCCATCATTAATCCTTGCCATCCTTTAGCTTGGAATGTGATGGTGTTATCACCTGAATTTAGATGAATTACACCTAATTTAATTCTTACAAAATATTCGGCCCAATGATTATCCTCTAATGATTCATCTTTTAAGGCTTTCTCACTTGTATAAGTAATGGTTTCTCCATTAACGATTAAATCAAATTGTTCATTTAATGCATAATCAATATATTTCTTAGGTGTTACATAAGCATATATTGCAACATCTATATCTTGATCAGAACTAATATTAAATGTAAAACATGAACCACCATTATCATTTTCAACTTTAATATAACCCGTATTAGTGGCTTCATAATTACCTTTACTTATTCCGCCATATTTTGGTTCGCTTGCTTGAGTAATAGTGACGCTACTAGACTCAGCTTCTAAAGTTGTTATTTTACATTCACATTTATCTTTACAATTGATAGGATCTTGGCAATCAAAATCTTGACATTTGCCACATTCTGGACATTTACTTTCACAAACATGAGTATATTCACTTATTTTAGTTGGACCAGTAAGGGTGATTTTATCAAAATCCGGACATTGTGGATAAGCTCCTTCAATAACGGTGAATTTAATGACATTTACACCTTTTACTAAGTTAATTTCACCAATAGAAACACTTTTAAAACTACATGCATTAGGGTTTTGATTTTCTTTTTTAGATTCTACTTCATCTTCAGGTAAAATCTTATTATATGTGTATTCTTCATTATTAATCGTAATTCCAACATATTTATGAAGTTCAAATCCCCAAGGTAAGGCACGAACTGTTAATGATAGAATTACTTTGGATTCTTCACTAGAATTAAAGATGAATGATAATGATGCACCGCCATTGCCATTTAAATCTTTGACATACGTGATACCTTTGTCTTCATCTGTGGCAATGTTAAGCTCTTTTCCATCTTTAGTTTTGCGTTCAACAAAATTAGATTCTGCTTCAATTGAAGTGTTTTTGCATTCGCACTTTTCTTTACAAACAATATTTGTACAGTCTTTATCTAAACACTTTCCACATAATGGACATTTACTTTCACAAGCATGATTGACTTCATTGATATCAATACTTCCTAATAAAGAAATTTTATCAAGGTCAGGACATTGAGGATATGCGCCATCTTTAACATAAATTGTAATATCATTTAAGCCTTCTTTTAACTCAATGATACCAATATCAACTGTTACAAAGTCGCATTTTGAAGGTTGATCATGTGTTTCATCTTCATCTTTTGGTAACTTAGTGTTAAATTCGTATTCTTCATTATTTACTTTAATACCAACATATTGATGAAGTGGGAAATCCCAAGGCATACTTCTAAATGTTGCTTTTAACATTGCTTTACCATCTTCTTTGGATTCAACTTTAAAACTAATTTTTGCATTAGCATTACCATTTAAATCTTTAATAAAGCTAATACCTTTTTCTTCGTCGACACCAATATTTAATGGTTTATCATCTTTGTTTTTACGCTCAACATATTCAGACTCTGCTTCAATGCTAATTAAGTTACATGTACATTTGTCTTTACAAACAATTGGATCATCACAATCTTTATTTGTACATTTTCCACATATTGGGCACTTACTATGACATAAGTGTTGATATTCATTAATAACACTATTGGAAATTAAAGTGATTTTATCAAAGTTAGGACATTGCCCACCAGCTTTTTCACCAACCTCAAATGTAATAACATTTAATCCTTCGTTAATTTCAAAGTTACGAATATCAAATGATTGGAAATCGCCTTTTCCATCACTTCCATCATCACTATGATAATCAGCATTTTCAACTGTTCCAACAAGCGTTTGTTCATAATCGATTTTCTCGCCGTTTACATAAACATTAACGAATTCATCAATATCAAAGTTCCAAGGTCTTCTTCTAATAGTAGCGTTTAATAACGCTCTTCCTTTTTGATTGGCTAAGAATTTAAAGTTAAGCTTAGCACCGCTATTACCATCTAATCCACCAATATAAGATAGATTTCTTTCTTCATCTTTTCCAACATGCATGTTGCCCCATAAAGCTTTACCATCAATTCTTTCGACATATTCAGATTCAGCTTCAATAGTTATTGTGGTACATTTACACTTAATAGCGCATGCTGGCTTATCACAAGTTAAGTCCACACAATTGCCACATACTGGGCAATGATGGTTACATATATGCACTTCGCCATTTCCTTCATATCCTTTTAAAACTGGATCTTTAGCAAAGAATACCGAAGAAGAAATAATAGTACTAACTATGAATATAAATGCTAAACTTCCAGCAGTAATAGCGTTTAATTTCTTAATAGTTAATTTGGGCTTCTTTTTCTTTTTTGGCTCGTCATCATCGCCATTAGGATTAGGACTATTTGAAGTTTCATTAATGGCTTTTTTATTATTTGAACTGCTATTAATATTGGTGCTATTACCAGCATTAATATTATTTTCAGTAACAAGAATGTTTTTAGCTTTGAATACAAAACTTAATATTGCCATTGCTAAGGATAAGACTAAGGCCACAATCATTAGAGTTGTTAAGAGATTAAGAGTTGATTGCCACCAAGGGGTAATCTTTACCATCTTAGTATTAACAGTTACGCCATTAATTGCCGCACTATGAAGCTGAGTATATAAGACACGATGACAAGCTTCACGTAAAGCAAGCATTACTGTTGGGTTGTCTTTACTATCATCTAACATTGTTTCTGAACCACGAGACATCCAAACATCATTTCCCGCTACTAAACCCTCTGCAACTGCCCATTTATCTTCCATATGTGGCGTAATAGCAGCACCAGAGCAAGCATCAGTTTCGACAATACCAATGAATCCCCATTCTTTTCTTAATACATCAGTAAGTAAGCCTTTGTGTCTTCCTGTCCATGTAGTACCAATACGGTTAAACGCTGACATTAAGCCATTCATTCCACCTTCTCGAACACCTATTTCAAATACTTTTAAGTATACTTCTCTAGCGCTTTGTTCGTTAAAGAATGTAGCAACACCGTATCTATTAGTTTCTTGGTCGTTAAATGCAAAGTGTTTAGAGCAAACAATAATACCGCGATTAGTCATACCTTTTACTTGACTTGCAAGCATTTTTCCGCCTAATACACCATCTTCAGAATAATATTCAAAGTTACGACCAGAATATAAACTACGATGGATGTTTCCGCCAGGTGCATAAACAAGAGAATAACCAGCATGTAATGCTTCATGAGCGTAGGCGTCACCTAAAGTTTTAACTAATTCTTCATTAAAACTTGCTGCACTCATTACTGGTGAAGGGAAAGCGTATTTAGTAATATAAATACCTTGTGGCCCATCTGTAGCTTTTAGTCCAGGAGCGCCAATGCTTTCTGCACCAGCTAAGAAACCCATACCATAATTCATCATAATGACTTGTTCTTTATAAGACATTTGATTTAATAAATCTTCCCATAATGGGTCGTCATATTCTAGTTCTTCCATCATCGCAAGATTTAAAGCACCAACTGAAGAAGTAACAGTTTCATATTTTGGCATTTTATCATCTTTATTTACTTCTACTTCATGACCATATTGCATGTCATAAACCATTGTGTCATTTTTACATTCTAATTTAACTTCACTTAATGGATATGTACCTTGCCAATCTTTACGTGATAAGTAAGTGATGTTTTGATCATCTTTTGTTCCGCTATATAAATTTAAATCAGCATTTTCAAATCTATTAGTGATAGGTTCGCCAGTTTCCGATGTTGCATAAGTTGTATAATCATCTTCGTTAATTGTGATTTTATAAGTCATATTAACATCACCAACACTATCCATACGATTATTAGTGTTAGTAGGATTATATCCTTTTGCCGCTAGAACATTATTTAAAGCATCATGGGCGTCAGTACCAATACTTAAGTAATAATTACCTTTTTCTAAAATATAAGTCTTTTTGCCATATGCATCATAAGTACGTAAATCTTCTTTATCAATTTCAACTTTTAATGTTTGTGCTTCACTATTAACTTCAAGAATATTAGTTTTAGCAAATCCCACTAATTCAATTGCGGATTTTTCTACATTGTTTTCTTGATCATATTCGGTATATGGTTTAGATAAATATACTTGAAGAGTATCTTTTCCTACATATTTATCGCCAATATTCTTAATATCAAGGGTAACAATATATTTATCATTTGATTCAGTGAATGTTGGATTTGTTCTTTCAAATTCGGTATATGATAAACCATAACCAAATGGGAACGCTACTTCATTTTTATAGTTCCAAGACGTACCATCAAAACTACCATTACTTCCACTAGCGTTATAGCGGTCTAAGACATAATCTTCATAACGAGTTTCAAAATATTTATAACCAACATAAATTCCTTCTTGATAAACAATATATTTTAAATTGTGTGTTTGATAATAATATTTATATTCATCATTTAAATAAGGAATATCTTTTAATCTTTCTTTAATATCATCATTTGTCCAAGTGTAATCACCAAAGTTAGCGTTACTTGGTGCAAGATGATTGTTCATTAATAATGTATCAGGAGTATGTCCAGACATTACATAATTGGAATTAGATAATACATCAGCAACTTGCACTAAAGATTCACTACCACCAATACCAGTCCATACACAAGCATCAATAGCGTATTTATCTTTGATAATTTCTTTACATTGTAATGGATTAGCGGTATTAAGTAATAAGACAATTTTCTTAACTTTTCCTTGTGCTTTCTTCTCTGCTAGTTTGGTAAGAATCTCAGCTTCATCTTTAGTTAATTCAAGGTGATTCATACCGCCATCTACATCGGTTTCGTTATTTTCAACATTATCGATAATATCTTGGTCTTCACCAGCACGACGAGAAATTACATAAACAGCAGTATCATAAGTTGTGATGGTTTCATTAACAACATTTTCGACTTCTTTCCAAGGAACTTCATTTACACAATAGACTGGTTTATAGTTACTATTTGGCCATCTACCAGCATGTAAGCCATAAGCAAAGTTACCTTTTTTAATTGATTCATCAGTAAAATATTCATATTTTTGATTTAATTTATCATTAACATCAAATCCGCGAGTTTTTAAAGCATTAGATAATTTCCCTTCAGTTGGATCAGCTTTGACTTCACCAGAACCATAGCCACTAACGGCATATTTTCCTTTAGCACTAGCGATACCAAATAAAGAAACTTTTTCACTTGTTTGAAGTGGTAATGCTTCATTATTGTTCCATAATAAGACTGTACCTTCTACAGCGACTTGCTCAGAAACTTTCTTGGAGTTTTCTCGCATAGTTTTATTATTTTTAATTGTGGACTTATTACCACTAGAATCAGTTTGGTAAATTGGTGTGCCATCAGCATTTCTTTCAATAAACTCCGAAGAGAATCTTTCGGCTTTTTCTCCCGCACCTTCTCCAGTTTGCACTTTTACATAAGGATCAACACCAAGTGTTTTATTAATTGGTGCTTCGTTATCTTTAGCAATACTTGATCCTACTCCTAAAAATGTTGAAAGTAATGAGAAAAATACGGTAAGCATAACCCAAACTGAACAAGAATAAATTGTTTTTGTTGTTTTTTTGCTATCTTCTTTTTTACTTTCTATACTACCTTTTAGACAATACAAAACTAATGCTGCTATAGAAATTACTACTGATATTAAGGCAATTACAAATAACAATGTTTGCCACCATGTTTCAAAAATAGTGACAGTATTATTTGTCTGCGCAGCAATACCACTAGAAATAACATAAGCAACAATAATTCCGATTATGCTAAAAAATGCGACAATTCCACTTGCTCCACTAATGATGCCAAGAGGCAACTTGGTCACTTTGTTAAACAATTGGTTTTTGTTGCTAGTCTTCATACATTTTTCCTCCTTTAAAGTGGGGTGTGTTAATAATGAAACCCCTATCAAGAAGTTATATTATTAATATAAAATTAGCAACTCAATTACTTATTCCGTAGAGCCAATTACTTATTCTACACATCATTTCGTAAAAATAAGATGTTCAAATTAAAAATGTTATCTTCAACGGCAATAGATAAATTTCCAGCATATTTATCAACAATATAAGCGATACTTTTCATACCAAATCCATGATAATTTTTATCGGGATTATTAGTAATTGGTAAGCCATCTTTTCCGAATATAATTTCTCCTTTATAAGAATTTTTAATATTGATAGAAACAAAACCATTGGCTTTATGTACTTTTAAATTAATTAAGCGTTCTTCAGGATCTTTGACTTTTAAAGTCGCATAAATTGCATTATCCATAATGTTTCCAAATAGTGAATAAATATCGGATTCACTTAAAAAAGATAAAGAAGAGCCATCGACGACACAAGTAAATTTAATGCCTTTACCATTACATCTAAATCCTTTTTCTGTAAGTATTACATCGAGTGCTTCATTTCCAGTTTTAACAGAGCTATCATAAATAGCAATTGATTGCTCAATTTCTGATATTTCTTCGTTTGTTAAATTCTTTCCATCCGTAATAGCGCGAATTTTATGACGCATGTCATGACATTTGATGTTAATTAAATCCATATTTTCTTGCAAAACTTGATATTGTTCTTTTTCTTGATGCCATAATTTTTGTAAGATATCTAATTCACGTTTTGCTTCTTTGGTTGATAATTGTCCAAATTGTGAAGCAAGTAATAATATTCCACATAATGTATTTGTGGCATAGTTAATTGCGGATCCTAAAGAATCTTCTTGAAGATAATAAGTAATAACCGAACTAATAACAATATTTATTAAAACTCCTGCACCAATTAAGGCAAATAATGTTTTACTTTTAATCCTTAAATCAGTGCCAGTTTTTATTTGTTTAGCAAAGACAACATAAATTATCCAATAAACAATAAAATAACAAATTAAATATAATGTAGCGGCAAATAAAGTTGTTTTATCAAAACTAGAAAAATCTATAATTGCGTTACTATACATTCCTAAAAGAGGGCTAACGCCTTGTTCAACAATTGAAAAAGTTAAATTAGTAAATTCATACGCTAAATGTTGAGTCGTATAAGACGCTAGTGCGCAAAATAAAACGCTTATAAATGGTTCATCATAGATAAACCATAGAGATAACAAAGAAATGCTAAAAATAATAAAGAAATTAAGACAACTAAAATAAAATGTATTATTTGGAAATGGAATTGCTGCAACTAAAAATAAAACTAGTAATGATGCTATAAATCTTAAAATATACATTTTTCGTTTTTTTAATCGAAAACTATATAAAAATTCAGCAATAACTAATTCAATAACAAATAAAAATTTATAAAAAACAATGTAAGTCATTTATTCACCAGTCCCATACATGGCAATATAGTCATTTAAATCTTTAATGAAACTTTTCTTTTTAGCACGCGATACTTGTAAAGAAATATTATTTAGTATGGCAATGTTTCCTTTTACAGCAGTTACATAAGCTAAATTTACGAAATAACAACGATTACACATAGAAAATGGTTCATCTTTTAATAAATCTTGTAAAGATACCAGTGTTCCAGTATTACGATATTCATTTCCATCTTCCATATGAAAGATTAAAATGTGTTGCATTATTTCAATATATTTGATTTTAGAAGTATTAATGCGAGTTTTTCCATCTTTATTATTAATCCATATTTCTTTTCCTTGCTTTTTGGTAACGGTTTTTAAAATATTGGCAAAACGAATTGCAAAATTTTTATAACTAACTGGTTTAATAATAAAATCAAAAGCACGCACAGAATAACCATTAATTGCCATTTGTAACATATTGGTAACAAAAACAATGGTAACATCATTATCTTTTTCACGGAGTATTTTTGCTGCGGTCATTCCATCAATTCCTGGCATAGCAATATCTAAAAATACGATATCTGCGCCATTATAGGCCTCAATAAAAGATTGGACATTAGAATAACGTGTAACTGAAAACTCTTCTTCTTTTTCCTCTCCGTATTTATTTATACAAGATATCAAATTATTGGCATCAAGATTATCGTCTTCCACAATAATAATGTTTCTCATAGGCTATCTCCTTATATTAATTAAGCATCAAAAACAACCTATTTGTCAACAATTAGACTGAAAATGTTATAATTTTCTAGCATTTTCAATGTATTTATTATGCAATTACTTGATATTTATAATTTAAAACATAAAAAAAGATATTACGCAAATTCATTTGCGTAATATCAAACTAAGTAGAAATTCATTAATTTTACTAAAAATTATAAAAATCTTTTAAAACGAAACAATTATATTTAGATAAATCCAAATTAGTATCAAATCCGTTTTTAGAAATAAAACCAAGTTTATAAAATTTAATATTTAATTGCTGTACTTGTGTTTCTTCTTCTCTTATTTCTTTAATGCCCACTAGCGCATTTGTATATTTACATTCATATTGAATATAACCGGATTTATCTAGTGTTACAACATCAAATTGTCTATTGATTTTATTTTTCGAATCATTAAAAGTATATGTGCCAAGTTCATAAATGATTGGTGAGATTTTTCCCATAAGATTCATTCTTAATAAAAATTCTAATGCAATGTTTTCAAATTTTTTAGGAATATATTGAGTCTCTAAATCTTCTTTTATAAAATTGTCAAAAAAGAACTTTGGGTTAGCTCTATTAAGAGAAAAAGGACTATTAAAAACATACTTATAATAAAAATGCATAAGATTATCTTCAAATGTATAAAAAACTTTTTTGTTATTATGTTTTTCGTTAATTGGAACCACTTTTTTTATTATATTCATTTCAATTAATTTATTTAGTAAATAGTCAGGTCTTGCATCTTTGTATTGATTTAATTTGCCTACAATATCGCTATATTTACTTGTTCCACGGCCTAAAATTGCAATCAAATCATTTAAATAACTTATTTTTTGTGTTTCAGATAAAATCATTTCGTTTAATTCATGTTCAATTATTGAATCTTTTTTAATTATAAGGTTTATGATATTTTCATTTGCAGATATAGAAGAATTAATTAAAGAATTAAAATAAGGTAATCCACCAAAAATAGAATACATTTTTATTTTGTCTTCTGGAGAATAATTCTCGTAAAATAATGAAGATGTGTAGTAATCAAAAGGGCAAATTAGCATTATGTGATTAAATCTGCCATAGGAATGGGAACCATATTCAATCATCTTTTTCATAATAGTCACATAGCTTCCTGAAATTATAAGTTTTAATTTTGATTTGTTTTTATATTTATCAATAGCAACTGCTAAAGAAGATTCAATGGAAAAATCATCATCTAATAGAAAAGAAAACTCATCAATAACAAGAACATATTCTTTATCAATTGATAGCTTAAAAGCATAATCAAAGAAATCATCAAAACTATTAAATTTAAGATTGCCAATATTTAAAGTATGGCAAAAGGATTCTCCAAGATATTCTAAATTTAAAAGAGAAGATGTCCTTTTGCACTCATAATGTATAACTGCACCATTATAGTCTTTAATTGCTTCATTTATAATTTCAGTTTTGCCAACTCTTCTTCTACCATAAATCATAATACTTTCAAATTTTGTGGATTTAAGACTATCACGTATTTCTTTTAATTCTTCTTCTCTACCAATAAACATATTATTCACCTCAATAATAGTATATACCTAATTTTATTTTTATGCAAATCCATTTGCGTCAAATC
>ERZ808292.286-NODE-286-length-13175-cov-4.831936_pt1 | contig 13175 bp, 10 predicted proteins | sample MGYA00521275_ERZ808292 | MGnify/ENA primary metagenome ERZ808292 (study PRJEB31516, sample SAMN03275613) | gut metagenome | biome: mammalia-associated habitat; material: feces | host: Papio cynocephalus | place: Kenya | collected 2012-07-26 ... | reverse complement strand
TTGTTCCATGTTGTAAAGGTTGTATTTGTTGTCTTAAAAATCTATTCTATATCAGTGTGCCCAGGCCGTTGCTGTACGATTGAACCATGCATGCGTGAGCGGTTTCATCCGGTTTATGGCCAGGGGTGTGGGAAGGCGGCTCTCGTCAGGGCTTCCCACACCCCTGGGGTTAATATCGGTTTACATTCAAGGTGGGTTCTATTAATTAGCTTTGTCAGATTTTGTGGCTCTTTTTGAGGTCATAGCGTCAGTGAGTGAGGGACGCGCGGGCTATATGACCGAACGAACTGGCGCTATGAACCAAAAAGAGGCCAAAAGATGGCAAAACATAACCCCTACTGTGACTTGTTACCTAAGGGGTGGTAATTTATAGAACCCACCTCAAGCCCGAAGCAAGATGCCCATCACTCCAAATCCCCGACGAACCCCGTATATGCACGAAATAAAAATATAAAAGGTGGCACGAAATTGCGTCATCCGTGTTTTTTTGTTATCTTTGCAAAACAATAGTAGCTCACACCAATTCATCAACATGGGAATATTCGGATTATTCAGCAAGAAAAAGAAAGAGACCCTCGACCAGGGTTTGGAGAAAACCAAGCAGAGCGTCTTCACCAAGATCAGCCGCGCCATCGCCGGCAAGTCGAAAGTTGACGATGACGTGCTCGACAACCTGGAGGAGGTGCTCATCACTTCTGACGTGGGCGTCGACACGACACTCAAGATCATCAAGCGCATCGAGGAGCGCGTGGCACGCGACAAGTATGTCTCCACATCGGAGCTCAACCGCATCCTAAAGGAGGAGATCGCGGGCCTGCTCACCGAGAACAACGCCTCCGACGAGTCGGGATGGGACCTGCCGACCGACCACAAGCCCTACGTGATCCTCGTGGTGGGCGTCAACGGCGTGGGCAAGACCACCACCATCGGCAAGCTCGCATGGCAGTTTAAGCAGGCGGGCAAGAAGGTCTATCTCGGCGCTGCCGACACCTTCCGCGCTGCCGCCGTGGAGCAGATACAGATCTGGGGCGACCGCGTGGGCGTGCCCGTGGTGAAGCAGCAGATGGGAGCCGACCCTGCCAGTGTGGCCTTCGACACGCTGCAGAGCGCACAGGCCAACGGCGCCGACGTGGTGCTCATCGACACGGCCGGACGACTGCACAACAAGGTGGGTCTGATGAACGAGCTGAAGAAGATCAAGGATGTCATGAAGAAGGTCGTGCCCACGGCTCCCGATGAGGTGATGCTCGTGCTCGACGGCTCCACCGGCCAGAACGCCTTCGAGCAGGCCAAGGAGTTCTCGGCCGTCACCAACATCACCTCGCTCGCCATCACCAAGCTCGACGGGACGGCCAAGGGCGGCGTGGTCATCGGCATCAGCGACCAGCTCAAGGTGCCCGTGAAGTACATCGGGCTGGGAGAGAAGATGGAAGACCTCCAGCTCTTCAACAAGAAGGAATTTGTGGACTCGTTATTCTAACCATCGATTGTGAAGAAAAACCAGATAGACATCATCACCATGGGCTGCTCGAAGAACCTTGTCGACTCCGAGCAGCTCATGCGCCAGTTTGAAAGCCAAGGCTACCACTGCGTGCACGACGCCAAGCGCCCGCAGGGCGAGATAGCCGTCATCAACACGTGTGGATTCATCGAGAGCGCACGCGAGGAGAGCATCAACACCATCCTCGAGTTTGTGCAGGCCAAGACCGAGGGCCGCCTCAGCAAGCTCTACGTCATGGGCTGCCTCTCGCAGCGTTACCAGAAGGAGCTGGAGGCGGAGATACCCGAGGTCGACAAGTTCTACGGCAAGTTCAACTACAAGCAACTGCTCACCGACCTGGGACCGGCTCCCGCCAACGGGCAGGGGGCGGACAACTTCACCCGCCGGCGCACCGACGCCAACAGCCGGCGCAAGCTGACCACGCCCTCCCACTACGCCTACGTCAAGATTGCCGAGGGCTGCGACCGCCACTGCGCCTACTGCGCCATACCGCTCATCACAGGCCGGCATGTGTCGCGCCCCATGGAGGAGATCCTCGACGAGGTGCGCGAACTGGTGGCCGAGGGTGTCAGCGAGTTTCAGGTCATCGAGCAGGAGCTCACCTACTACGGCACCGACCTCTATGGCCACACGCGCATCGCCGAGCTCATCGACCGCATGGCCGACATCAAGGGCGTGCGCTGGATCAGGCTCCACTACGCCTACCCCAACCAGTTCCCGCTGGAGCTGCTCGACGTGATGCGCGAGCGCGACAACGTCTGCAAGTATCTCGACATCGCCCTGCAGCACATCTCCGACCACGTGCTCCAGCGCATGCACCGCCATGTGACCAAGGCCGAGACGCTCGACCTCATACGCACCATCCGCGAGCGCGTGCCGGGCATCACCCTGCGCACCACGCTCATGGTGGGATTCCCCGGAGAGACCGACGCCGACTTCCAGGAGCTCATGGACTTTGTGCGCACCCAGCGCTTCGAGCGGATGGGTGCCTTCGCCTACTCGGAGGAGGAGGGCACCTACTCGCAACAGCACTATGACGACGACGTGCCGGCCGACGTCAAGCAGCGACGCCTCGACGAGCTCATGGCCCTGCAGCAGGGCATCAGCGACGAGGTGGAGGCGGCCAAGGTTGGCTCCACGCAGCTGGTGGTCATCGACCGCAAGGAGGGCAACTACTATGTGGGACGCACCGAGAGCTGCTCGCCAGAGGTCGACCCGGAGGTGCTCATACCCGTCGAGGGGCGCACCCTGCGCACAGGACACTACTACCAGGTGAAGATCACGGGCAACGACGAGTTTGACTTATACGGAGAGGCATGAACAACAAGGAGTACATAGCCGAATTGGCACAGCAGTCGGGCTACACGCAGACCGACACGCAGAAGATGGTGTCGGCCATCATCGAGCAGATGGGCAACCAGTTTGACGAGGGCGACAGCGTGCTCATACCGGGCTTCGGCTCGTTTGAGGTGAAGAAGCGCATGGAGCGCATCATCGTCAACCCCGGCACGCAGCAGCGCATGCTTGTGCCGCCCAAACTCGTCTTGGGCTTCCGACCCATGGAGGCCATCAAGGAAAAGCTCAACAAGGATTAGCCTTCACACACCATGAGCAAGACAGGATACAAGGAACTCGCCAAGACGCTCGTCGACAAGTATGGACTGGAGCGTCAGGCCGCCGAGCAGTTTGTGGAGAAGATGTTCGACGTGCTCGTACAGGGCATCGCCACCGACCGCCAGGTCAAGGTCAAGGGCCTCGGCACCTTCAAGGTGGTGCCCGTCGCGTCGCGCAAGAGCGTGGATGTCAACACGGGCGAGCCCATCGTCATCGAGGGGCGCGACAAGGTGTCGTTCACACCCGACAATGCCATGCGCGACCTGGTCAACCGTCCCTTCTCGCAGTTTGAGACCGTTCCCGTCAACGACGGTGTCGACTTCACCGCCATCGATGAGCGATTCGCTGACCCCGACAGCGCCCTGCAATCCCTTACCGAACAGGATACGGATGCGGAGAGCACCCCGACCGTCAAGAAGGAGGAGGAGACCGAGTCGGCTGAGGCGGAACAGGCAACGGCTAAAGTGGCAACGGCTGAAGTGGAGCCATCGCCTGCTGCAGTGGAGCCTAAGCCCGAAGAGGTCGAATCTGCTGAGGATGAGCCAACTCCCGCCGAGGATAAGCCCACTCCCGCTGAGGATGAGCCTAAGCCTGCCGAAGAAGCGGCCGTCCCCGCAGAGCCTGGGCCCGTCGAGCCGGACAAGCCCGATCAGCAAGGGCCCATGCAAGAGGAACCTGACCGCACACCCACCCCGCAGGTGACCAGTCCGGTGGTCGAGGCAGAGCGCCAAGCCGACGACGCCCGCAACCAACTGATCATCCTGCAACAGGAGATGACGCGCCAGCACCGCTTCATGCGGTGGGTTCTCGGTGCGGCAGTGCTGTTGCTGCTGGCTTGCGCAGGAGGCATCTTCTACCTCTTCACGCAGCTCACGCAGCGCGACCACCGCATTGAGCACCTGGAGGCGCAAGCCATCCTCGCAGCGCGCACCTCACAGGGCCGCGCCATCCTCGCGGCCTCTGTCGACACGGCGGCCGTGGCGCAGGCGCGCAAGGACAGCCTGGAGGCTGCACACCGCTTGAAGGCTGAGGAGGCCGCGAGACAGCAGGCGGCCGAAGAGCAAGCGGCCACTACCCCACCGGCCACCGCCGACAACAAGGTCAAGGATGCCGCTAAGGACAAGGCGGAGAAGCCGACCGACAAGACACGGGCCGCAAGACAAGGCGCCAAGGACTTGGAGAAGGCTCCTGCCGCGACCGCGTACGACAAGGATGTGCGCATCCGGACGGGTGCCTACGACATCGTGGGCGTGGAGCGCACGGTCGTCGCCAAGGCCGGACAGACGCTCGAGGGCATCAGCCGCACGCAGCTCGGACCCGGCATGGAGTGCTACATCGAGGCCGTCAACCCCGGACGCACACAGCTCAAGGCCGGCGACAAGGTCAACATCCCACGCCTCAAACTGAAGAAGAAAAAGTAAAAGGTGGGTTCTATAAATTACCACTATAAAAAAGGAAAATAATGAAGGGTTACGTTTTTATAGAACCCACCTAAATGGTGGACTCGATACACACCTGAAAAAAAGACACGGGGCTTCCTGACCCTGAAAACCACAGGGCCAGGAAGTCCCCTCCTAATATTATATAATCATCATGCCAGAACCCAATAACACCCCCAACAACCGGCGCAAGCGCGCCACACCACCCATCGACCCCACCTACGGACACCTGCAGCCACAGGCCGTGGACGTGGAGAAGGTGGTGCTCGGCGCCCTGATGATCGACAAGGACGCCTTCTCCGTCATCTCGGAGCTGCTGCGCCCGGAGACCTTCTATGAGCCGCAGCACCAGAAGATATTCCGGGCCATACAGACGCTGAACATGGCACAGAACCCGGTCGACATCATGACCGTGACCAACGAACTGCAGAAGGAGGGCACGCTCGACGAGGTGGGTGGACCCACCTATGTGGTGGACCTCACGGCACACGTGGCCTCATCGGCCCATATCGAGTATCATGCCAAGATTCTCCAGCAGAAGTTCCTGGCCCGACAGCTCATCTCCTTCGCATCGGTCATCGAGACCAAGGCCTTCGACCAGACGGTCGACGTGGACGACCTCATGCAGGAGGCGGAGTCGAACCTCTTCGAACTGTCGCAGAAGAACATGCGCACCGACTACACGCAGATCGACCCCGTGCTCCGACAGGCCATGGAGATCCTGCAGAAGGCTTCCTCGCAGAAGGGGGGCCTCACGGGCATACCGTCGGGATACACCGCGCTCGACAACATCACGTCGGGATGGCAGAAGAGTGACCTTGTCATCCTCGCCGGACGACCCGCCATGGGTAAGACGTCGTTTGCGCTCTCCATCGCCAAGAACATCGCCGTCGACTACCAACAGCCCATCGCCTTCTTCTCGCTCGAGATGAACAACGTACAGCTCGTCAACCGACTGATATCCAATGTCTGCGAGATCGAGGGCAAAAAGATCATGAACGGACAGCTCTATCCCGACGAGTGGCAACGCCTCGACAAGTACATGGCTCGCCTCACGGGCGCACCGCTCTACATCGATGACACGCCGGGCATGTCCATCTTCGAGCTACGCACCAAGGCGCGCCGACTGGTGCGCGAGAAAGGGGTCAAGATCATCATGATCGACTACCTGCAGCTCATGAACGCCAACGGCATGCGCTTCGGCAACCGACAGGAGGAGGTCTCCACCATCTCGCGGTCGCTCAAGGGACTGGCCAAGGAGCTCGACATACCCATCATCGCCCTCTCGCAGCTCAACCGTACGGTGGAGAACCGCGAGGGACTGGAGGGCAAGCGGCCGCAGCTCAGCGACCTGCGTGAGTCGGGTGCCATCGAGCAGGATGCCGACATGGTGCTCTTCGTCCACCGGCCCGAGTATTACCACATCTACCAGGACGAAAAGGGGCACGACCTGCGCGGCAAGGCGCAGATCATCATCGCCAAGCACCGTAAGGGTGCCACGGGCGACGTGCTGCTGGCCTTCCAGGGACAGTACACGCGCTTCCTCAATCCCGAGGATGCCGCCCCCGCCCCGTTGCCCGGCGACATGGGCGGCGAGTACATCGGCTCGCGCATGAACAACGACGGTGCCGTGGCCGAGGACGACCCCCTGGGCCCGCCACCCATGGCTCCACAGTTCTGACGCCCACCATCAGGCTCACATGAGACCATACCCATAACGCGCCCCATGACCATCAACCGGTCATGGGGCGTTTTTCGTTCTGCGCGCGGAGAACAATGTGTCACAATCATCTTAAAACAAGCCGATTGATTATCATTTGCAATTTTATATCTCATTTTTCTTGCAATTTATTTGTTTGTGTGCCAAGAAATGACTAACTTTGCTGTCGGAAAATCAAAAGAGAACAGAACATGACTATCGTTTGCATGAGCATCATTAACATTCTAATCGGTATTCGACTGCATCAAGTGGCCGGAAGTGAGAGGGTGTGCATGTGCTTGTGAGCGACATGACTAAGATAAGGCCTTTCCACTTCCGGTAGTGGAAAGGCCTTTTTTCGTTAACATGAAAACAAAAACAAAACAAACATACCAATTATGAGCGACAGACTTTTTATTTTCGACACCACCCTTCGCGACGGTGAGCAGGTGCCTGGATGCCAGCTGAACACGGTAGAGAAGATTCAGGTGGCCAAGCAGCTGGAACTGTTGGGAGTGGATGTCATTGAGGCGGGATTCCCCATCTCGTCGCCGGGCGACTACAACTCGGTGATGGAAATATCGAAGGCGGTCACATGGCCCACCATCTGCGCGCTGACACGCGCCGTGGAAAAGGATATCGACGTGGCAGCCGACTCGCTGAGATATGCCAAGCACAAGCGCATACACACGGGCATCGGAACCTCCGACTACCACATCAAATATAAGTTCAACTCCAACCGCGACGACATCCTCGAGCGCGCCGTGCGCGCCACGGCCTACGCCAAGAAGTACGTGGAGGACGTGGAGTTCTACGCCGAGGACGCCGGACGCACCGACAACGAGTATCTGGCGCGTGTCGTCGAGGCCGTCATCAAGGCGGGCGCCACCGTGGTCAACATCCCTGACACCACGGGCTACTGCCTGCCCAGCGAGTTTGGAGCCAAGGTCAAGTACCTCATGGAGCACGTGTCCAACATCGACAAGGCCATCATCTCCACCCACTGCCACAACGACCTCGGCATGGCCACGGCCAACACCCTTGAGGGCGTGCTCAACGGCGCGCGCCAGGTGGAGGTCACCATCAACGGCATCGGCGAGCGCGCCGGCAACACGTCGCTCGAGGAGATTGCCATGATACTCAAGTGCCACAAGGGCATCGGCATCGACACCAACATCAACACGCAGAAGATCTACCCCATCTCGCGCATGGTCAGTTCGCTCATGAACATGCCGGTGCAGCCCAACAAGGCCATCGTCGGACGCAACGCCTTCGCCCACTCCAGCGGCATCCACCAGGACGGCGTGCTGAAGAATGTGCAGACCTACGAGATCATTGACCCGAAGGACATCGGCCTCGACAACAACGCCATCGTGCTCACGGCTCGCTCGGGACGCGCCGCCCTGAAGTACCGGCTTGAGGTCAACGGCGTGGACATCAAGGACGAGGAGAAGCTCGACAAGGTCTACAAGGCATTCCTCAACCTGGCCGACAAGAAGAAGGAAATCACCGACGACGATATCCTCATGCTGGCAGGCGCCGACACGGCGGCCAGCCATGCCGTGAAGCTCGACTACCTGCAGGTGACCACGGGCAAGGGTGTGAGGAGCGTGGCCAGCGTGGGCCTCGACATCGCCGGACAGAAGTTTGAGGAGAGCTCCACGGGCAACGGTCCTGTCGACGCCGCCATCAAGGCGCTCAAGCGCATCATACGCAAGCAGATGACGCTCAAGGAGTTTACCATACAGGCCATCTCCAAGGGGTCGGACGACGTGGGAAAGGTGCACATGCAGGTGGAGTACGACGGCAACGTCTACTATGGCTTCGGAGCCAACACCGACATCGTGACCGCTTCGGTCGAGGCTTACATCGACTGCATCAACAAGTTTAGGAAATAACACCGCCAAAGACTATCACATCATGAACACATTATTTGATAAGATATGGGACAGCCACGTCGTGCAGATCGTGGAGGATGGTCCCACACAGTTGTACATCGACCGTCTCTATTGTCACGAGGTGACATCGCCGCAGGCCTTCGACGGCCTGCGCCAGCGCCACCTGCAGGTCTTCAGGCCGAAGCAGGTCTACTGCATGCCTGACCACAACATCATGACCCATGACCAGGGGTCGCCCGAGCTCGACCCGATAGGGCGCCGCCAGGTGGAGACGCTCGACAAGAACTGCCAGGAGTTTGGCCTCACCGAGTTTAAGAAGAACACTCCCGAGAACGGTGTCATCCACGTGGTCGGTCCTGAGACGGGTCTCTCCCTGCCGGGCATGACCATCGTCTGCGGCGACTCACACACGTCCACCCATGGTGCCGTGGGCGCCGTGGCCTTCGGCATCGGCACCTCCGAGGTGGAGATGGTGATGGCCTCGCAGTGCATCCTGCAGCAGAAGCCGAAGTCGATGCGCATCACCATCAACGGGGCGCTGCACAAGGGCGTGACGGCCAAGGATGTGGCGCTCTACCTCATGGCGCAGCTCTCCACATCGGGTGCCACGGGCTATTTCGTGGAGTATGCCGGACCGGTCATCGAGCACATGAGCATGGAAGGCCGGCTGACGCTCTGCAACCTGTCCATCGAGATGGGTGCGCGCGGCGGATTCATCGCACCCGACGAGACTACGTTTGCTTACCTCAAGGGGCGCAAGTACGCACCCAAGGGCGAGGCGTGGGACAAGGCGGTGGCCCAGTGGCGCCAACTGCGCTCCGGCGACGACGCCGTGTTCGACCGCGAACTGGTCTTCGACGGTGCCGACATCGAGCCGCGCATCACCTATGGCACCAACCCGGGCATGGGCATCGCCGTCACGGGACAGGTGCCGGCGCTCGACACGGTGCCCGAGAGCGAGCAGGCCTCGTTCCTCAAGAGCCTGCGCTACATGGGCTTCGAGCCTGGGCAGCAGCTCAAGGGGCAGCCTGTCGACTATGTCTTCCTCGGGGCGTGCACCAACGGACGCATAGAGGACTTCCGGGCATTCGCCTCGGTGGTGAAGGGGCATCACAAGGCACCCGACGTGGTGGCTTGGCTGGTGCCTGGCTCATGGGCCGTGCTGAAACAGATCAAGGAGGAAGGCCTCGACAAGGAGCTCGAGGCCGCGGGCTTCGCCATCCGGCAGCCAGGCTGCTCGGCTTGCCTGGCCATGAACGATGACAAGGTGCCGGCCGGCAAGCTCTGCGTCTCCACGTCCAACCGCAACTTCGAGGGCCGACAGGGCCCCGGGGCGCGCACGGTGCTGGCCTCGCCGCTCACAGCGGCGGCGGCGGCCATCACGGGACGCATCAGCGACCCGCGCGAGTTTCTTGAGGACTGATTATTAACTCTTAGACAACACACATAACGATGAAACAGAAATTTGATGTCATCACATCTTCCTGCATTCCCCTTCCCCTGGAGAATGTGGATACCGACCAGATCATACCCGCACGCTTCCTCAAGGCGACCGACAAGGAGGGCTTCGGCGACAACCTCTTCCGCGACTGGAGATACAACAAGGACGGCAGCCTGAAGAAAGACTTCGTGCTCAACGACCCCTCCTACTCGGGCGTCATCCTCGTGGCCGGCAAGAACTTCGGATCGGGCTCCTCGCGTGAGCATGCCGCATGGGCCATCGCAGGATATGGCTTCCGCGTGGTCATCAGCAGTTTCTTCGCCGACATCCACAAGAACAACGAGCTCAACAACTTTGTGCTCCCTGTGGTGGTGAGCGAACCGTTCCTCCAGGAGCTCTTCGACACCATCGCCAAGGATCATGCCGCTCAGGTGCGCGTGGACTTGCCCGCACAGACCGTGACCAACCTCGCCACGGGACACGCGGAGCACTTTGACATCAACGGATACAAGAAGCACTGCCTCATGAACGGTCTCGACGACGTGGACTTCCTCGTGGCCAACCGCGACAAGGTGGAGGCTTACGAAAAACAACGCGGCTGATGGAAGTGGGACCAAAGAGCATGCTCGGTCCGCAGATTGAGATCATGGACTCCACGCTGCGCGACGGTGAGCAGACCAACGGAGTCAGCTTCCTGCCTCACGAGAAGCTCATCATCGCCCGCTCGCTGCTGCACGATGTCAACGTGGACCGCATCGAGGTGGCATCGGCTCGTGTGTCCGAGGGTGAGCGCGAGGCGGTCAGCCGCATCTGCGCCTACGCCGGGCGGGAGGGATACATCGACCGCATAGAGGTGCTGGGCTTCGTCGACGGCAGACTGTCGGTCGACTGGATCAAGGGGTGTGGCTGCCACGTCATCAATCTGCTGGTCAAGGGCTCGCTGAAACACTGCGAGCACCAGTTGCACAAGACGCCCGACGAGCACATCGCCGACATCCTGCGCGTGCTCGACTATGCGGAGCAACAACAGCTGCAGGTCAACATCTACCTGGAGGACTGGAGCTCGGGCATGAAAGACTCGCCCGACTATGTCTACAAGATGATGGATGCCTTGAAGGATACGCCCATCCGCCGCTTCATGCTGCCCGACACCCTGGGCATCATGAATCCGCTGCAGTGTGTGGAGTATGTGCGCAAGATGCACCGCGCCTACCCTGACAAGCACTTCGACTTCCACGCCCACAACGACTACGACTTGGCGGTATCCAACACCTTGGCGGCCGTGCTGAGCGGATGCCGCGGCGTACACGTCACCGTCAACGGACTGGGTGAGCGCTGTGGCAACGCGCCCCTGGCCAGCGTGCAGGCCATCCTCAAGGACCAGTTCCACGCCAAGACGTCCATCCGCGAGGGACAGCTCAACAAGATCAGTCGTCTCGTCGAGGGATACAGCGGCATCGCCGTGTCGCCCAACCAGCCCATCGTGGGCAGCAATGTCTTCACACAGGTGGCGGGCGTACACGCTGACGGCGACAACAAGGACAAGCTCTACAGCAACGACCTCGTGCCCTCCCGGTTCGGGCGCAAGCGCGAATATGCGCTGGGCAAGAACTCCGGCAAGGCCAACATCGAGATGAACCTCGAGGAACTGGGACTGGAGCTGACACCCGAACAGACGCGCAGCGTGACCCGCCGCATCACCGAGCTGGGCGACCGCAAGGAGATGGTCACGCAGGACGACTTGCCTTACATCATCGCTGACGTGCTCAAGCACAACACGCCCGTGGAGCGGGTGAAGCTGCTGAGCTACATGGTCTCCACATCCTACGGGCTCAAGCCCATCGCCAGCATCAAGGTGGAGATCAACGGTGAGGAATACACCGCCGACGCCACGGGCGACGGACAGTACGACGCCTTCGTGCGAGCCCTGCGCAAGATCTACAAGGACAACCTCAACCGCACCTTCCCACGACTGGCCAACTACACCGTGACCATCCCGCCCGGAGGACGCACCGACGCACTCGTGCAGACCATCATCACATGGCAGGGCGACGGCGACCGCGTCATACACACTCACGGCCTTGACGCTGACCAGACGGAAGCGGCCATCAAGGCCACCTTCAAGATGCTCAACATCGTGGAGGACGAAAACATCAAGAACAATCAAAAAAACTCATAAGCAATCATGAAACTGAACATCGCAGTATTGCCCGGCGACGGCATCGGGCCAGAGATCATGCCGCAAGCCATCCATGTGCTCGACGCCATCGCCAAGAAGTTTGGCCACGAGTTTGTCTATCACGAGGCCATCTGTGGCGCGCACGCCATCGACGTCTGCGGCGACCCGTTCCCAGACGATACTTTCAAGACCTGCATGGATGCCGACGCCGTGCTCTTCGCCGCAGTGGGCGACCCGCGCTTCGACAACGACCCCACACTGAAGGTGCGCCCCGAGACGGGCCTGCTGGCCATGCGCAAGAAGCTCGGCCTCTTTGCCAACGTGCGCCCCGTGGCTACGTTCGACTGCCTGCTACACATGTCACCGCTGAAGGAGAACCTCATCAAGGGTGCCGACTTCATGGTGATCCGCGAACTCACCGGAGGCATGTACTTCGGCGAGAAATACCAGGACAACGACAAGGCTTATGACACCGATGCATACAGCCGACCCGAGATCGAGCGCATCCTCAAGGTGGCCTTCGAGACCGCACAGCGCCGCCGCCACCACCTGACGGTCGTCGACAAGGCCAACGTGCTGGCCAGCTCACGCCTGTGGAGACAGATCGCCAAGGAGATGGCACCGCAATATCCCGACGTGACGACCGACTACATGTTTATCGACAACTGCTCGATGCGTGTGCTGACGGAGCCTCGCTTCTTCGATGTCATCGTCACCGAGAACACGTTTGGCGACATCCTGACCGACGAGACGAGCGCCATCACGGGCTCCATGGGTCTACAGCCCTCTGCCTCGCTGGGTGCCCACACGCCGCTCTTCGAGCCCGTGCACGGCTCATGGCCGCAGGCTGCCGGCAAGAACCTGGCCAACCCGCTGGCACAGATCCTCTCCGCTGCCATGATGCTCGAGCACTTCGGACTGAAAGACGAGGGCGCGCTGATCCGCAAGGCTTGCGACGAGAGCTTGCTGCAAAACGTTCGCACGCCGGAGATACAGGTCGACGGTGGCGAGCACTACGGCACCAAGGAGGTGGGCCAGTGGATCACCGACTACGTGTCCAACCACTAAGCTGACTGCACAGACCAACCAAAAGGCGCTCTTGACGAGCGCCTTTTTTCATATGCAATGGCCTGCTCCCTATTATTCCGGATGCGACGGATTACTTCCCTTTGGTCAGTGGGGCTTCGACAAATCTCGTGTTCGAACAACAACCACCGCATGGATAAGTCACCAATATTTTTTTTTGAACACGAATAACACGAATTAAACGAATGACATTGTAAGGCATTCGGAAGATTCGATAACGCCAAGGGCGTTAATTATCAGCCGGCATTCGTGCTATTCGTGCTATTCGTGTTCGAAAAAGAACAAGCACATGGAAAAGTCACCGATATTTGTTTTGAA
>ERZ808292.285-NODE-285-length-13182-cov-12.681725_pt1 | contig 13182 bp, 8 predicted proteins | sample MGYA00521275_ERZ808292 | MGnify/ENA primary metagenome ERZ808292 (study PRJEB31516, sample SAMN03275613) | gut metagenome | biome: mammalia-associated habitat; material: feces | host: Papio cynocephalus | place: Kenya | collected 2012-07-26 ... | reverse complement strand
TTTTATACAACGTTTTCTCAATTTCATCACGGACACTTGTCCGTGTCTAGCCTATAACTTGCAAAATGGCTTTATATATTAAGCACAATAAAAACTCATTTTTATATTGTAGCCGATGTGCGCCCTAAAAAGGAATGAATATTTGATATAAAGAGGCATTTTGCAAAGAGGAGCACTCGTCCAAAAGTGCAGACATACAAAATGTGCTTGATCAATTAGCCCTTATTTTTTTAATATTGAGACTAACAAGTGCTTTTTCCACTTCGTATAGTTTTGTATGACAAGTAAAAAGGACGAAGTGTGATGAGGACACGGCCCGGGAGGATATGTAGATGCCGGTTTCCAAAACAAAAGAGATAGTACTTAATGCGCTATTTTTTTCATTTTGATTGCTTTTGTTAATATGTTGTCATATAATTCAAATGCCGCTATAAAAACGGCAAATCGGATAGCAAATTATGTCGAATAAAAGAGCAAAAATCGAAAACGAAGCGGAATTTTTCGGAACGGAAAGCGTTTGGAAAATTTTGCTTAAAATATCCCCGCCCGTGATGTTGTCGCAGTTGGTTTTGTCGCTGTACAACATCGTTGACAGTCTGTTTGTCGGGCAGTATTCGGGGCACGGTCTAACTGCGCTTTCGGTGATATATCCGCTTCAACTCGTCATAACCGCGCTTGCGGTCGGCACGGGCGTTGGCGTAAACACATATATGTCGAGGCTGTACGCACGCGGCGAAGTCGCAAAAGCGAAGGCGACGGCAGGCACGGGAATGGTGCTTGCGGTTTTGATGTGGGCGATTTTTGCAGGCGTGAGCGCGCTTATAATGAAACCTTACATACGTGCGATGGCAAACGCGCCCGAAGCAATCGAATACGCCTATCAATACGGAATGGTGGTGTGTATCGGCTCGCTCGGCACGTTTTTGGAGGGCGTATGGTCGAAAGTTCATCAATCGCACGGCAATATGGTCGTTCCGATGATAGCGCAACTTGCGGGCGCGGGAACGAACATACTTCTTGACTGGCTGTTTATCTTCGGCGTGGGTGCGTTGAAGCCTATGGGTGTACTCGGCGCGGCGATTGCGACCGTTACGGGTCAGTTTTTGTCGGCAATAATCGTATGTGTAAAGGGCGTACACAAGCCGCCGAAATTCAGGGACGCCGTCGAACTTACGAAAAACATATACAATCTCGCTCTGCCGTCCATTGTCATGCAAATGATGTACGTAGTGTACATCGCTGTGCTGAATGCCATTCTCACAAAATTCAGCGACGAAGCTGTTACGGTGCTCGGATTGTACTATAAATTGCAGACATTCTTCTTCATCCCGATGTTCGGTCTTCAAACGTGTATGGTGCCGTTGATAAGTTACAACTTCGCTCGGCACAACTTTACGCGTGCGAAAAAGGTTTCAAACGACGCGATGATTATCACCGCAATCGGAATGATTGCGGGCATAATATGTTTCGAGGCATTCCCGAAATTCTTTATAGGACTCTTTTCAAAGGACGAAAAGGTGCTTGAAATCGGGCAAACGGCGTTCAGAATCGTCGGTTCTAGTTTTCTTCCCGCCGTATCCTCTTTAATGTTGCCGATGTTTTTCCAAGCGATAGGCAAGTCGGTGCCGAGCATCGCGCTGTCGATAATACGTCAGGTTTTGGGGCTTATGCCGCTGTTTTACGCATTTTCGTTCATCGGTTTGGACTATACGTGGATTGCGTTCCCCGTGTCCGAAACCATAACGACGATAATCGGGCTTGCGCTGTATGCAAAGCAACTAAAAGAATGGAAGGTCGAAGAACGGCTCGAAGAAGGCACGCCCGAATACGTTTTGGAAAAGCCGAATATCGACGGCGAATACGGCGAAAGCGACGTTGCGGGCAAAAGCCTCGAATCGTGTAAAAACGAATAAAATGTACGATAAAAACGACAAGTGTATTGTTATATAATTATTGTTTGACATTTTAATCTATTTTTAATATAATGTAAGCACAATTCAATCCTATGGAGGACAAAGAACTATGAGCAAAAAAGTTATGGCTGTCGTAGCAGTCGTCGCACTTGTTGCAATTCTCGGAATCTGCCTCGTTGCTTGCAACGCAGAAAGTTATGAGAAGAAACTCGAAAAAGCAGGCTACACCGTTACCTCTATGAGCGCTGACGAAGCAAAAGAAGAAGGCGCAGAATGGGGCGTTGTCGGCGTCAAAGGCACCGATATGGTTACCGTTGTTAAGTTTGCAAAGACCGATGATGCAAAAGAATTCGAAAGCAATGTTCCTACTCTCGGGATCGGCAGCTTGAAAGTTGTTGTCGCAAGAGTCGGCTCGATCGTTTTCTACGGCACCGAAGCAGGCGTAAAAGCAGCAAAATAATTGAGTTATCAATCAAATAAAAAAAGCACTCGGCGAGTGCTTTTTTTATTTGATTTTTAGACGAAAAAACGCCGGTTTTTTGCGCTTTTTAGTTTTTTTGAACTTTTCCGCAAAGACATATCGATATGGATTTTATTTGCGGTAGAGTTCGAGCGGTGCGTTTTGTGGTCGCACTTGCGGCTTTTTACAGAATTATCGGCTGAATCTGCTCGTGAACGAGGGCTTTTTCAATCGTCGGCAGAATGAGAGTGGTGTCTGCGATGAGAGAGTGAGGTTTGTTTGTCGGCGCGTCTTGACCGAAAGGCACGAGATACAGATTTTTCGTGTTGAGCGCAATGCCGACGTTTTGCGCGTTTGCGCCGAGCGCGTCGTTTGATGATATTGCCAACACGACGGGTTTGTTTGTGCGAAGGGTTGCTTTCACCGCCATAGTGGTTGGGGTGTCCGTTATGCCGTTCACGATTTTGGCAAGGGTATTGCCCGTGCAAGGCGCAACGAGCATCAGTTCTATACCCGATTTGGTGATTGTTTCCGCTTCCACAATGGTTTTCACGGGCGTTTTGCCCGTTTTTTCGACTATCAGTTTTTCAAAATCCGCTTGCTTATAAAAGCGCGTGTCAAGGCTCGACACGTTGTAACTGAACACTGGGATTATATCGTATCCGGCGTTTATCAGTTCGTCTACGGCTTTAAGCAGGTTTGAAAACGTGCAGAACGAGCCGGTTATGCAAAGACCGATTTTTTTCATTTCTTAACCTCCTCGATGTATTCGAGCATTGCTTTTGCCGCGCTGTACGGACAGGTTTTTGCGGGCAAAGCGGGGTATATGTCGGCGTCGATTGAGAGGTAGCGCGCATAATCGAGATTTATTGCCGATTTCGAGGCAAGGTCGATATACACGCAATCCTCTTTCATACTCAAAAGTTCCTTGTCCGAGATAACTGGGGACGGAACGGTGTTTATAACGACGTCGTAGGGCGAAAAATCAAAGTTTTTCATTGCAAGCACGCGCTTTGCGAACGCATGAGCAGGGCGCACGGACGACGTTGAAGCGACGTCGAGGGCGACGTCGAGTTTGCCCAAAATATTGGCTACAGCCGCACCCGTGCGCCCGAAACCGAGTATGAAGACGTAGCAGTCCGCTATGGAACGCTTCGAGCGTTCGATGATGATATGCAGAGTGCCTTCTGCGGTCAAACGCGAGTTTACCGCTTGAAAACGCTCGCACTGATTGTAACTGAAAAGGGTTATATCTCGGCTGTTTGCAAGCATTTCGGCGTCCTTTGCCACTCTGCCGCAAAACACTTGTGCGCCGTCCTCGACTGCCGAAAGGGTGCTTGCCTCGATGAGAACGTTGGGCGCATAGACGTGCGTAGGCACTTTGAAAACGACGCCTTTGAGCATCGATTTGAGATAAAACATTCTCTCGTCCGTTTCGTGTACGATTGCAAAATTCTTGTCCATACGGTATGTTATGCAACCTTTTGAAAATGAGTTAATGCACACTCGAAAACGAGGCGCACATAGTATGTAGCGAGGTGTGTATGGAAAGATATTTTTTGGGAAACAACAGCGGATACGGCTTTTTCAATTTGTATGAAGACGAACTGAAATCGACAAACAAAACGGTGCTTCTCAAAGGCGGAAGCGGCACGGGAAAGTCGTCGTTATTGAAGAAAATTGCAAAGAAAGCAAAGGCAATGGGGTTGGATTACGAATTGTGGTTTTGTTCGGGCGACCCGCAAAGCCTTGACGGAATATATCTCAAAGGCAAGAAAGCGGCGGTCGTGGACGCGACTGCGCCGCACGCGAGCGGCGTGGATATTCCCGTGATAAAGGACGTTATTTTCGACCTTGCGCAAAGCCTTGACGAGAGCAAACTCAAAGACGTGCGACAAGACGTCGAAAAGTATATTAAATGCAAAAAACAACACTTTATGCGCGTATATCAACACTTAAAGTCCGCTTTGTGTCACTTATACAATCAATTCGAGATAGAAAAGCAAGGCGTTGACGAGGATAAAATCCGTGCGTACGCTTCCTCTATCGCAAGAGATATGAAACCCGTGACGGACAAGAACAGGTCGCTGTTTGCGCGTGCCATATGTCCCGTCGGCGAGAGCGAATACTTCGACCATTTGCGCGGCAAGAAAGTCGTACTCGTCAAAGGTTGCGCATACGCAAAGAAAGTGTTTTTAGACGAGATAAGCAGACTTCGCAAAGGCTTGACGCTTTTCCTTTCGCCGCTCGACCCGAAAACGTGCGAAGGTATCGTGTGCGGCGACGTGGCGTACGTCGAGAACGCGGGACATTTTGCGAACGATTCAGTCGTGGACTTGGGTGTGTTCGGCGAAAGATTCAACAAGGACGACAGCATAGAGGAAGCGAACAACGCGATTATGCAAACGGCGTTTGCTGTGGAAAGACTCAACAAGGCAAGGGAAGCGCATATGAAAGTCGAGAGCATATTCGTGCCCGCGATGGACTTTTCAAACAACGAGAAAATGCTGGACAAAATCAACGAGTTTATTTTTGAGTGACGTTGCAAAGACATCTTTACTTGACTTTTCAAATATGTTTTGATATAAGTTAAGTATGAGCGAAAACGAAGTGAAAAGAAGTCAAAAATCCGACAAGAACGGCGTGCCTTTTTCGAAGGCGTATTGCCGTTTCTTTTTGGGGTTGTGCAGACTTATCCGCCCGATTTTGCACGGCGTTTGCAGAAAAAGCGAAGCGTTCAAACGTCAAAAGAAAAACGGCGCGATGTTGATTGTGTGCAACCATTTGTCCGCATACGATTTTATTCACTTTTCGTCGGCGATGTACGGCGCGCCTCTCAACTTCGTGGTTGCGGAAAATATGATGTATTCGATGCCGATTTTCGCAAAATTGCTCGGCTCGTACCACGCAATCACCAAAAAGCAGTATTTTGCGGATTTTGCGTGCATAAAGAACATCAAAAAGTATCTCGACGCGGGCATAAGCGTGTTGATTTGCCCCGAAGGCAAAGTTTCGGCAAACGGTGTGACGGGGCCGATTGCGCCGTCTGTAGCAAGGCTCGTTCAGTGGCTCGGCTATCCCGTGGGCGTGATAAAAATGCAGGGCGCAAGCCTCGCTCGCCCCAAATGGGCGTACAATCTTCGCTTCGTAAGGCGCGGAAAAGTCATCACCAACTGCGATATGCTTTTCACCGCCGACGAGACAAAAAAACTCTCGAAAGACGAGATTTACGAAAAAGTGTGTTCCGCACTCTATCAAAACGAGCATAAGTGGCAGGTTGAAAACGGAATAGTGTTCAAAGGCAGACATTATGCAGAGGGACTCGACAGACTTTTGTATCGTTGTCCAAGGTGCGGAAGCGAGTTTGAAATGACATCGCAAGACAGTCATCTCACCTGCAAAAAGTGCGGAAACGACGTGGTTTACGGCTTTGACGGACACCTCGTTCCGCAGGGCGACAGCGTGTGTCCCGACCGTATAGACCTATGGTACGATATGCAGCGCGAACTCGTCGCGAAAGAAGTGGGAAACGATGATTTCCGCTTATCTAACACGGTCAATTTGTTTGTGGAAAACGAGGCGAACAACGGATACAGGTTTGTCGCGAACGGCGTTTTGTCCCTCGATAAAGACAAACTTTGTTTCGATACCGATTGGGTAGAACGCCCCGTCGGCGTAAAATCAAAATACAAGGTCAACAATATGACACTCGACTTCGACGACGCGCTCGGAACCGAACCCGTCGAGGACGAGTTTAAGCACGTCGAATTTGCCGTGTCGAGGTGCGATACGGTGGCGAACTTGCCGGGAACGGCGGTGGATATGTACGACGACAAGCACGTTTACAGATTTATGTTCGACAAAGTGCTTGCCGCGACGAAGTACGCGCTTTGCATAGAGGAAGCGTACAAAAAGAGCAAAAAGTGAGAGAAAAATAAAAAATATTTTCGTCGAAAAACCGTCTGAAAAGGCGGTTTTTTGTATGATAGGGCGCACAAAAACTAATTGATGTTGACAATTTTGTCGCAATATTGTAGTATTATATTTGTATTCCTATATTTATGCGCGCGAGAGTGCGCACACGTGTAAGGTGAAAGTTATGAGAAAGAAAGTCAGTTTGTTATTCATCGTTTTGCTTCTTGCAATTTTGACGGTCAGTATGGTTGCGTGCAACAAAGGCTCGCAAGACGCCGGAAAATTGCCCGGCGAAATAAATCCATCCGACATCATCGACGACAACGACGACAACAGTCCGTTGACGGCGCAACTTAAATTTGCGTTCCCCAAGGGCGCGACGTCGGTGTTTAACAGCAAGTTTACGGACGAGTTCGACATTTCGGACGTCGAATATTACGTCGTTTATCTCAACACTCAAACGCAAGCAATCACCGAAGGTATGCACGGCAACCTTTCGGAAAGTATGCTTCAAACGGACGAGGACAAAGCAAACATCAAAAAAGCGGGTCATCATCAGATAAAAGTTCAAGTCGAAATCGGCAAGGATGAGGAAAACAATCCCGTATACGTCAAAGGTTCTTTTGCGCTTCACCTTCAAGACAGGCTCGCCCCGGAAAACAAAGTTCAGATAAAGTTTAATCTTAAGGACGGAAACAGGGTTGCGACTCCGCAATTCAACTGTTCCGTGACGGACGGTATCGCAACGGTCAGTGTGCTCGAAGGCGTTAAGTTCGAAACGTGGGACGAATTCATAAGCACTTTCAGAATGACGATTGACGAAGACGGCAATCTTCCCGCAAAAGCACTCGAAAGCGTGTCGGTAAACGGCAACGTGTACAGCGCGACTTCCAAGAATTTCCCACTCGTCATAAACGATTCTTTCAACGGCAAAACTTTCGCAACCAAATGGACGAACGACACGGTCAACGTCACTTTCACGCTTGCAGTACCTTCCGACGCGGTTTTGGAAGACGGCAAGGTTGCGCCGAGCGATAACGAAGATTTCGAGGCGACTCAAACCGTCCGCCGCAATCTCGAAAGAGCGGTTGCGCCGGCAACAGATATTCTCAACGTATACTACGGCTACTATTTTGCAGGTTGGTATCTTGACAACGGCACGACCAAGGGCGTTTGGGACGAGAACGACACCATCTGGAACTTTGCAAAACTCGTCGGTTCTTCCGACGTTACGCTCGTCGCTCGCTGGACGAAACGCGTGTATTCTTTCACCTTGTACATGATGGGCGGCGAATTTGCAGGCAATATCCAAAACGCACGCGTAGGCAATACGGAAATTACGAGTGACGAAATCGCAAAGGCGAACGGACTCACCGTGATAAGCGCGACTTCCACGTTCGGCATCGAAAGCCAAAAACTTACGAGAGTAGAATTCAGCGGATTCGAGTACGGCGCGGATTATTCAAAGTGCGTTGCAAAAATCGCGGTTACGCCCGCCAAAGAAGTCTACGTCATAATCACCGACCTCAAAGACAAACTCGTCAAAGGCAACGGCGAGTACGTCAAAGCAGAGGGTATTTACGGCGATTATCAATGCCAAAACAAAGTCAATATGACGCGCGTTGACGGCACGGCTACCAAAGGCTACGTCAAGTGGGTGTTCAATTCGAGCGACAACGCCCAAGAAAACCTTGCAAGACTCAGTGCGTATTACAGCGAAGTCGTGTTCAAGAACGGACTTTCCGTCAAAGCGGACGGCTCTTTGCGTATCGACAAGATTGCTGACGAGTCGGTGAGCGAACTTATTATCCCTGCGGAACTTATATATGACGGCGCAACCCGCAAAGTCAGCGAAATATCCTCGGAAGCCTGTATGAACCTCAAGGCGTTGACCAAACTCGACTTTTCCGACGCGGTCAACCTTAAGACCGTGGGCGCACAGGCGTTCGCATACGCACCGCACCTTAGAGAAATCATCGTTTCCGAAACGGAGGCAATCGAAAACGTGGGCGAAAAGGTGTTCTACGGCTCGGAATTTGAAAACAACTATTTCGACACGCACAAAGGCAAGCAGTTTATTATTCTCGGCAACGTTTTGTACAAGTACACGGGACAAAAATACGACGACGGCAACGGCAATACGACCGTAAGAGCGGACTTGGTCAAAAACCTCGACTTGTCAAATGAGACTTACTACACGACGGATAATTGCCCCGAACTTTCACAAAAAGAAATCGACGCGCTCAACGCTCAACTTCAAAGCGTCGTGACGATTGCAAGCGGTGCGTTTGCAAACGCAACCGCACTCGAATCAATCAAACTTTGCGACAGCGTACAAAAAATCGAAAACGGAGCGTTTGCAAACCTCGCAAAACTTGCAAAAGTCGAAGTCGATGCGACGTCGAATCTCGCATATATCGGCGAAAGCGCGCTTAGCGGCACGTCTATGCTTGAAACAACGAGCGGAAACTATATTAGCAATTTCAGCGCAATCGTAATCGGCAAAGTGTACTATCGCTTTATCGACAAAACCGCAACGTCCGCTTCGTTGCCGTTGAACATCGAACATATTGCGCCGTACGCATTTGACGGTTGCTCCGAACTTGCCGCAATCGCATTTGCAAATGCGAACAATATCAAAACAATAGGCAAGCGTGCGTTTACAAATACCAAATGGATAAAAAACACCGAAGATAACCCGAACGGCTTTGTTATTGTTAAAGGAAACAGCGCAAACAAAGAAACAAGAATGCTTGTCGAATATTATTCCGAATCTTTCGGAACCAATACGCCAAATATCGAAATTCCCGATCACGTGACTTCTATCGGCGAAGAGACGTTTAACTTCTATGCAACCGGCATAAAAACCGTGAAGTTCGGCACAAATATCGAACGTATTGAAAACTATGCGTTCGACGGTGCGACGGCGATCAAAAGTTTTATATTTACCGGCGTTGAATTTAAGGACAACAAACTTGTGGGCGCGCCGTTTGTCGAAGAGAACGCATTTGCCGATACAAACGAAAGGCTTATCAACAACGCAAAATTTTATTTCAGACAATCCGTACTCGAAGGGCTCGACAACATAAACAGCGGTAAAGCCGCAACCACTGACGCAACCACTCTCGCATGGGCGCAACTTTACAGGCTCAATAAGGACAACTTCGTCGAAGAAAAGGTTGACAAGGTTTACATCAACACCGACGTTATTCCAACCAAACTTCTCAAAACCGACGCTTCCAAGAATGCGTTTGAAACGACTTACGGCAGCGGAACGTCCTATAACGGCGTTGTCGCAGACGGCCTTGTCGTTCTCAATAACACCGGCATAGTCGGCAAAGAAAATCTCGATTTGGTCAAGAATGACGTGAAAGTCGTCGAAGTGACGAAAGATCATTCCAAATTCGGACAACTCTACGAAGAAGGCGTGACAAAGTACGTCGTGACGTTCACCTACAACGACGGCGAGGGTTGCCAGGTCAACTACGGCGACGAGTTCTTGTATGTCGCAACCGTGTACAATGCAATCAAAGGCAATCCTTCGTTCTACAATGAAGGCGATATCCCGTCAATCGACATATGGGGCGAGGGCGACTACTGCCTCACCGGATTCGGACAGAAAAACAAGGACGACGCATCCGCAACGTCGTTGTTCTATACGTCGTTCGAGGGCGGCGAATATAAGTTTGTCTATACCGACATAAACGGCGAAAAGCACACGCTCGATATTTCAAAAATCGAGAACTTCGACACAAGCAAGGTTACAGACGAAACGCAATACGCAATCGTCACCGTAAACTTCTATGGGCTCGGCACTTATAAATTCCGATTTGCGTACGACGTGGATGAATCCAAGATCGAAAGAATCGTTCAGGACGGCGCGATTTCCGTTGCGCTCAACACCAATGTTGCCGACGCGCTCAAAGATTTCAAAGTGCGCCTCATCGGTCAGGACGGCAGCGTAATCGTCAGAACCTTATCCGCAAACGCGGGATTCCAATTTGTCAATCCCGACACCTCGACGCTCGGCATAAAGAGCATGGAAGTTCGATATTCGGGTGAAAACGTTTTGTCGGGCAGCCAATCGGTCGCGCTCGTTTACTCGGTTGTTCTCGAAGCGGACGCAAGTTTGTTTGAATACGGCTACGTCGACCAACAAGAAGTCAAGGTAGGCGAAACGACTTACGCAGGCAAGGCGAGTATCACGGGCTGCAAGGCGCAAAACGCCGAAACGATCGTACTCCCGACAACATGGACGGATTCGGACGGAAGCGTTTATATCGTGACCGAAATCGCAAGCGGCGCGTTTGCAAACTTCACAAAACTCAAAGCAATCTATCTTGCCACAAACATCGAAACTATACGCGACAGAGCGTTTGTAAACTGCACCGCGCTAGAAAACGTGTATACGGCGCAAAAAGTGGACGTTGCTTTTGCAAACCTTAAGGAATCCAACTTTGAAATCACTGAAAAGGTTTCACAAACAGAAAACGAAATCGTATACAACGCGGTCGTGGCAAATCTCGACGGTATCGAGGCGGTTCAAAATATGATTGCAATCGGCGCGCAATACGTCGTCGAAGCCACCGAAGCCACCGAAGAAAATTCCGCTTCGCCGAGAAAGGTGTTCAACGTCATCGGCATTAAAGACGGAATCACGTTCGAGGGCACACAAATCGAATTGTTCTTGCCCGACACGATACAAAACGATCCAACGGTCACCAATGCGGAAATCAACGTGTATTCGTCAAAGAGCGGCGTTATGTTCAAGGTTGCCAAGTACGTCAACGACAAAGTGACGCATATCGGCACGAACGCGTTCAACGGCACGGAAAACTTGAAAAACATCGATTTGTCAAAGGCGACGAAACTCGACTATATCGGCGCATACGCATTTGCAAATAGCGGACTTACCGCAATCGATTTGAGCAAGAATACCGCTCTTACAATAATCAACCCGTCCGCATTCGAGAGTTGCGGATATTTGACTGCGGCTGCTTTGTCTTCGAGTGTTAAAATTATCGGAAGCCAAGCGTTTAAGAACTGCGCAAATCTTACGGCAATAATGGGTGTTGAAATCGTTGACACAATCGGGACCGGCGCATTTGATGGCTGTCCGAAACTCGAAACGAAACCTTCGCAAAAAGCGTAAAAGCGTATTTGAAACTTGCTGTACGAAAAGACGACTGCATTGCAGTCGTCTTTTTCAATGCCGCTTTAATATTGTTTGATTTTTCAAAATCGTTTTCATATAATAAACACAAGAAATGAGATGCGCCAATTCTGTTGGCGACTTCGGCGGATTGACATCTTACGACGCTCATTTCTTTTTTTATGGTTTTTTGATGCGTTTTATGCCGTTTTTTTCAAAAATCTGCGAGAATTTTTGCGAGTTTCTCGGTGTTGCTTTGCGTGAGATCGGTTAGGGGAAGTCGCAACTTCGAGGTGCAATAACCTTTGATTTCCATCGCCTTTTTTATCGGAATTGGATTCACTTCGCAAAACAGCGCGGATATTAAGGGAAGCAGGGCAAGTTGCATTTTGCGTGCTTTTCCCCACTCGCCGTTAAGCGCAAAGTGCGTCATATCGCCGACGTATTTCGGGCATACGTTGCTTGCAACGCTGATTACGCCCAGTCCGCCCATTGCCATAATAGGCAAGGTGAGCGCGTCGTCGCCGCTTATCACTTTGTCGGGACATAGGGCAAGGCATTTTTCGATTTGTTCCATATTGCCGCTTGCTTCCTTTATGCCTACGACGTTTTTGCGCTCTGCGATTCTCGCAAAGGTTTCGGGAAGCATATTTACGCCCGTTCGCGAGGATACGTTGTAGCATATAATAGGAAGACTTGTCGAATCGGCGATTGCGCCGTAGTGTTCGACAAGCCCTTCTTGCGTGCATTTGTTGTAGTACGGCGTGACGACCAAAAGTCCGTCCGCGCCGAGATTTTGCGCCATACGGCAAGTTTCGATTGCGTGGCGCGTGCTGTTCGAGCCGGCGCCGACTATGACGGGAACTCGACCTCGCGTTTGCTTTATGCAAACTTCGACCACTTGCTTCTTTTCTTCTTCGGTTAGCGTTGCAGGCTCACCCGTAGTGCCGAGCGCGACGAGAGCGTCCACGCCGCTTGCGATTTGTCTTTCCACGATTTCGCAAAGAGCCTTCACGTCCACTTTGTCATCTTTTGTGAAAGGGGTGATGAGTGCGGTGGCTGTGCCTCTGAAAATCATTTATTTCGTTATGCCTCCATAGCGTTTTTTATGAGCAATTCCACAATCTGAACGGCGTTGGTCGCCGCGCCTTTTCTTATGTTGTCGGCAACCACCCAAAGGTTTGCGCCACTTTCCACGCTGTCGTCGAGGCGGATTCTGCCCACGAACACTTCGTCGCGATTTTCGGCGTCGAGAGGGGTGGGATAGACGTTGTTTTTCGTATCGTCCACAACCACGATTCCCTTGAAGTTTTCAAGCGCGTTTACGACGTCGTCGCGAGTGCATTTTTGCACGAATTCGACGTTTATCGACTCACTATGGCCGTAGAACACCGGAACGCGTACGGTTGTCGCAGTTACGCGCAGCGACGAATCGTGCAGAATTTTCCTCGTTTCGACAATCATTTTCCATTCCTCTTTGGTGTATCCGTCGTCCATAAATACGTCGATGTGCGGAAGCATATTGAACGCTATGGGACGAGGAAATTTCTTGGGTGGAACGCCGTTTATTCCGTCTTTTAAGTCGTTGAAGCCCGCAACTCCCGCGCCCGATACGGCTTGATATGTCGAATACACGATTCTCTTTATACCGAATCTGTCTTTGAGCGGTTTGAGCGCGACGACCGCCTGAATCGTGGAACAGTTGGGGTTTGCGATTATGCCTTTGTTCCACTTCACGTCTT
>ERZ808292.282-NODE-282-length-13207-cov-5.864887_pt1 | contig 13207 bp, 14 predicted proteins | sample MGYA00521275_ERZ808292 | MGnify/ENA primary metagenome ERZ808292 (study PRJEB31516, sample SAMN03275613) | gut metagenome | biome: mammalia-associated habitat; material: feces | host: Papio cynocephalus | place: Kenya | collected 2012-07-26 ... | reverse complement strand
ATGGACGATTTTGAAAATGAAGAGCGAGATTATAGTGAGCCAGAACCTATTGAGTGTAGGTTATGTGGTGAACTATTCTTGCCAGAATTCAGCGGCGATACAGACATTTGTGATGATTGCTTAGAAGCAGAGATAGAAGGAGAGCTTGATGAATAATGATGAATTTGAAAAACAGCTTGAATCTAGAATGCGAAAAGAAAGACTTATAGGTATAGCAATCACATTTGCTATATTTATAGGTTTATATGCAGCCATCATTATCATAGAAAGGAGCTAATATGTATATAGATATAGATGTTATATTCTATGCTATAATGACTGGATGCGTAATTGTATTCATTATTGGCTTAGTATACAGTTTTGATGGACAGGAGAAGAAAAATGAGCAAGATTGAGCACAATTTGTCGATAGCAGTAAGAACATTAGCTACTACTTTTGTTTTTATCTGCTTTGTTTACATTGGTATGTTGGTGGCGTTATGAGATTCTTATATGATATTGTAGGTGATTCTGTGACTCGTAATAGAATCAAATGTTGTTTTCTAGCTCACGGGTTTACATTCACTTATAAAGTTTATACTAAGAATACTACAAAGCATGCGAAAGTAAAGAATCAATTAAAGCCTATGGTATATCCTGCACAAACTAAGCGATTGCTTGATAGATTAAGTAAACTTAGAGAGCAGAATCCTAGGCGTTATAATGGTAGTTATAAATTGATTCTTAGGCTTTATAAATCATTTCCCGACTTTAATGAGATTTAAAAATTTTTATAAGCCTATGGGTTTATATTAAAATTTAAATTAAATTGATTTCGGGTAATTGATTTGATTAAAGAAAGGTGTAAAAAATGGATAATTTAAATAATATCGACGAAAGTGAATTTCGAGATATAAATGTGAGTGAATTTGGAGAAGTCTTACCTCCTAAAAATGATAAGATAGCCTTAATTGATGCCGACACATTGATTTATACGGCAGCGTTGGCTACTGAATCTAGAGTTGAGCTTATGCCAAAAGAGTCATATAGTGATGAAGAGTGGAATAAAATACTCGACAATCCATCGTATGATGAAGGTGACAATTCAATTTATGAAAGTGATTTGGGTATGTTGCTGTGGCACGCTAGAACAAAGCTAGATAAAATTTTAGCATTAACAGGTTGTCAAGATTATGAACTTCATTTCACTTTTGGCAAAGAGAATTTTAGGTATCAGCTATATCCTGAGTATAAAATGAATCGCGTATATATTCGCCGCCCATTATATTTAGTAGAAGCGAAGCAATGGTTTGTTGATAACGACAAAGGATTCAAGCATACCTTTATTGAAGCAGATGATGCGGTTGTGTGGCTTAAGCGTAATTATCCAGAAAAGTATATTTTATGTTGTGTTGATAAAGATGTCTATAATGCAGTTGAAGGACAACACTTTAATTATTATGAGAGTGGTAAATTCAATAAGAATATGCATTGGGTAAATACAACCGAAGAAGATGCTCAAATGTGGCCATATATGCAAGCTATTATCGGTGACAAATCTGATAATATTATCGGCTTGCACGGTATTGGTCCAGCAAAAGCTAAAAAGATTATAACTAAAGGTGCAGATAATCGCCAGCAGTTAATCGATGCTTTTGTTAATGCAGGTAAAACGGTGCAAGATGCTTTGTTGAATCTAGCACTAGTTACTTGTGGTGAAAATAAAATTATGAAAGGATATTTCGATGAACAAAGAAATTGAAGACAATGGATTCATTAAATATGATGCGGGTAAGCCTAAGTATCATTTGGTCCCACCAAGAGAATTGAAGCAATTAGTGCAGATTCTAACATTTGGTGCAGAAAAGTATGGCGAAGACAATTGGCAATTGTGTGAGAATCCTGACCGATATATTGACGCGTTGTTTAGACATGTTGAAGCATTTCGGGCAGGACAAACACTAGATGAGGAGACAAGAATGCCACACTTAGCACATGCTTTGTGTTGTTGCTTATTTTGTCTGTATTTTGATAATGAAAGGAGAGAAAAATGGCAAAGCTTACTGAATGGGATTTAACTGTTGCTGAGCGTTTATATGATTTGTGGCACACCTGCGATATATTAGGTGAATCACCGAACCGATATAAAGAGCTAATTGGTGTTAATGCCACTATGGTATTTTGGGGCAAATATCGCGATGAACAGCAAGGGCGAATAAATATTTATGATATATTCAAAACAAAAGAAGAGTATATTAAAAAAGAACTTGAGTGGTATCATTCGCAATCGCTAGATGCTAAGTGGATTGGTCAGCATGCTAAGATATGGCTTGAGTGCTGTGATGAAAATCATAAGATTAACAGCAACTATGGCTTTCTTATGTTTAGTGCTCAAAATGGGTATCAATTCAAAAATGTCATTAAAGAACTAACAAAAGATTCTACTTCGCGTAGAGCTGTTGCATATTATGCAAATCCTTTTATACATTATACAGGTGGTAAGGATTATATATGCACTATAGCAGTTCAATATTTGTTGCGTAATAATAGAGTAGATGCTATAGTATATATGCGTTCTAATGACATTATATATGGATTGATTGGTGCTGATTTATATTGGCAGAATGAAGTCCTAAGATTAGTATGTGACTTGCTCACATTACATTATCAAAGGACAATTTATCCTGGCGATATACACTGGATGGCTGGTAGCCTTCATATTTATGAAAGGCATTTAGATAAATTAGAAAAATTTGCTAAAGAATTTGAAAATAATACACTAACGGAGGTTGATTATGAACTATAAAGAATTAGCAGATGCAACGCATCAATGGGCAGACGCACGTGGTATTGTAAAGAATGGTAAAGTATTCACACAAACTATGAAGTTGATTTCTGAGTTTGGTGAGCTTTGCGATGCTATTATTAAAAGCAGACCACATGAAATCAAAGATGCTATTGGAGATATGATGGTAGTCTTGTCAAATATAGCTTCTATTAAAGAGAGTAACTGGCAAGAGTATTTCTTAGACCAATCTAAGAAACCTTTGACAGCTGAGCTTATGTATAATGAACAAGATGTGCGAAATTATATTGGGCTTATCAATCAATGTATTACTAGCTTGCTCGAAAATAATTTTGTATATGGCTTGAAACTACCACAATATCTTAAAGCAGTAGCTCAGCTTAATAGCTTAACACTTACAGAATGTTGGGAGTCTGCATATAACGAAATTAAAGATCGCAAAGGCTACCTAAACGAACACGGTAATTTCGTGAAAGAAGGTGATGTATGAATCAATTTATAAAACAATGCAAAGGCACAGATTCTGATACTGTGCATAATTTAGCTACCTATTGGCATAAAGGTTGTGCATGGTATTCGTCTATTAAATACGATGGACAATATGCGCAAATTCATATCACTAAGGATAGCGTAATTTTCTACACATCTAGTGGTAAGCCTTATATCAATGAGCTATTAGCAGATGAACTACAAAAGTGCATACCTGATGATATGAAGCCAATCGTTTTAGAAGCAGAATATCTAGGTAATGGTGATGGTAAGCTTGGTGGTAGAACAGACGCTGCTGTAGTAACTACTGCTCGCACAGCCTTTGCAAAAGGTATAAGCTATAGTGCTAAGCACCAACTAAGAATCTTTGATATTATCGAAGACGAATCATTTGCTATTCGAATGAAAGACTTAGATAAGTTGCGAAATAAATTCGTAGATTCTACAATGGTATTAGTGGTAAATTATAAGCTTTGCACATCTATAGAAAATGCTAGAATAGCTTGTGCGCGCTATGTTGAGAATGGTTGGGAGGGTATATACTGCAAATCAGTGTTACATACCCACGAAGCTGGTAAACGAGTTAAGACAGCATTCAAGTTTAAGCTTAAAAATACCACAACCGTGAAAATTGTAGGTATTGATGAAGGCACTGGTAAATATGCTGGGCTCATTGGAGCATTTATATGCGAAGATGAAAATGGTATGCGAGTAAATGTAGGCTCAGGATTAACTGATTCTATCAGGCAATTAAGTCCTGCAGCGTTGATTGGCTTAAAAATAAGGATAAACTATGAACGAATTGACCAAACATACATATTCCCAATCTTCATCGACTTCCTTCAAGACGAAGATGATTGATTATCATCTGCTTGTAGCTAAGTTATATTCTAACTTATCTCAAGCTAGAAGGTTAAAATGTGGAGCAGCACTAGCAACACCTGATAATAGTCGAGTGATTATGTGCGGGTATAATGGCACGCTGACTGGATTGGACAATGCTTGCGAAATAGATAATGAAACTAAAGGAGAAGTAGTGCACGCTGAGCAGAATGTTTTAATGGCTTGTGCTAAGTTAGGTATAGCTACTGATGGATGTGTGCTTTATTGCACTCACTCTCCTTGCATTGATTGTGCTAAGCTAATAGCTTCGGCTGGTATTAGCAGAGTATATTTCAATGCTTATTATCGCAACATTGATGGGCTTGAGTTATTAGAGCGAGCAGGGGTTGCTTATTATAAACGCAATTACTGCAATAAATTATTTAGGAGCTAAAAATGAAGCATATAAATATTTCAAATAATTTAAATACTCATTATTTATATTTTGGGTATGAGCAAGTGTTATTACAACCTTGTGATGGGCGGCGATATGAAGTAAAGCAAGACATTAGATTCGGTAATTGGATAATACCATCTGGCTACCGAACTAATGGTGCTAATGTGCCTAGAGCATTTTGGTGGCTAATTGAGCCTAATCAATCTAATATAATGCCTGCGGTAATAGCACACGATTTTTTATGTGATATAGCAGATGAGTCTTTAAAAGACCAATACTATTGCAATTTTAAAACTGCTGATGCTGTATTGCATAATCATTTGAAAATTTTAAAACAACCTGCGTGGAAGGTTAAACTTATGTATGCAGCAGTAAGAGTATTTCACTGGGTTAAGTATGAGCGCAAATGGCTGAACAAAAGATACAATCCAAAATACTCAATCTAATGAAAGAGCGTGGTGCATACTGCGTTAAAGTCATGGCAGCCAATCGCAACGGCGTGCCTGACATTATAGCTTGTTATAAAGGGCAGTTCGTAGCTATCGAAGTAAAAGATAAGTATGGACGCCCAACAGAGCTGCAGCAAGCTAATATAAGGCAGATACGCACTGCGCAAGGATATGCGATTGTAGCTTGGTCTACAGATGAAGTTGAACATTTACTAGGAGAGATTGATGAAACCTTACAAGCATCAGATAATAGCTGCTGAAACAGCACTTAGAATTTTAAAACAATATGGATATGTTTATATCTTTGGACAACCTAGATGTGGTAAGACACTTACTGCTATTCTTATTGCAGAAAAAGGTAATATTAAAAATGTAATGGTAGTAACTAAAAAGAATGCTATTGATGGGTGGCTGAAATTTACTAAACTTGATGGACTTAACAAGAATTATACCGTGATTAACTATGAGCAATTAGGTGCTGTTACTGGCAGTAAAATAAGTTTCAAGTATCACCCACAAGACTACGATCTAGTTATTGTAGATGAATCTCATAATTTTGGTAAGTTTCCAAAACCTAGCAATCGATATAAAGTCTTAAGAGCCTTTACAATGAATAAGCCACATATCCACCTTAGTGGCACACCAATAATTGAGTCACCCTGTGGTATATATCATCAGATGAATATTGGCAGATTTAGTCCATTTAAGCACCCAAACTTCTATAGATTCCACGATGAGTTTGGAGTCAAAACAACTAAATACTATGGTGGTATGGCTATCATTGAATATAAAGGCTATAAGCCAGAGCTTTTAGAGTATATAAAGCACTTCACGGTTACAATGACACAAGACGATGCAGGCATTACTGAAAAGGCAGAAGACGTCGTTCATAATGTCGAGCTAACAGACGCAACTAAGCGTTATTATAATGAAGTCTTGCGCACCAACATAGTTTCAATGGACGGTGAAGAGTATTTGCTTGACACAACATTAAAACTTCGCACTGCATTGCATCAGATAGAAGGTGGTGCTATAAAACTAGGTGATGAATATTTTGACCTAGGCTTTAGAGAGAAAATACAATATATCTTAGATAATTTCGGTGATTCAGAAGCTGTAGGGATTATGTGTCATTTTATTGGTGAGCAAAAGCTTTTAAAATCTATTTTTAAGCACGCTAAGATTTACTCTAGTAATGCTCACGCAGAAGGAGTTGACCTTTCGCATCTAGAGCATTTTATTATTTATAGTTCAGATTATAGCGGAGCTAAGTTTGTGCAGCGACGTGAAAGGATTATAAATATGAATGGTAGTAACACAACAATAGTTCATCATATCTTAGTTAAGGGTGGAGTGTCAGAGCAAGTCTATAAAGCTGTATCGAACAAAGCAGATTTTAATAACTCTGTGTTCGAACCGCTTGAGATCATTTAACATTTCTTATTTTATAGAATTCATTTCCCGACTTTGACGAGATTTAATTTTAATAATATTTAATATAAATATATTATTAAAATAATTTAATCAATTTCGGGTAACTGAATCAATGGCTAGAAAACGTAATTTATATCACCAAAATCGTTAAAATGGTAATTCGTCATCAAAATTATCTTTTGATTTATTAGTAACTTCATCAATCCAATCTTGATCTTTGTTAATTTTTCTTTTTTCACTATTAGTTAACATTTCTAAAAATCTTTCATCTTTATTTTCTTGATTTGTTGTGAAAGTTTTACCTGGCTTTGATATACTTAAGAATGAATCAATACTTTCTTTTTGTATATTAAAAGTTTCTTCATAATTTGGGTTTCTATGAACTTTTAACGTATATAATAATTGCTCAAGAGTCTTTCTATTTTCTTTATCATTTACCGTTAAATCTAATCCATATTTATTAAGCAATTCATTATCTCTTAAGAAAGATTCTGTTTTAGGTGTATATGTTTTTGACTTAGTAGCACCAGTTTTTAATAATTTTTCTGTAATATCAATTGCTTGATTTACAACTAAGCTGTCCCAATTTCTTGAGTCAAGTATATTTAACATATCATTAGCAAATTTTTCTGTCTGCGTAGTTGGATTAGTTTTAGTTTTTAAAATAAAATGATCTATTTCAAAATATTTTCTAATTTCATCTATATTACGTTTAGCTATTTCAGCTTTAATTTCATTCTTTTTAGCTATAGCAGTTTCTAAAGCTTTGTTAATGCTATTTAAAGTGCCTTTACCATAATCTTTAATATATGAACTTTTCTCAGCTTCTTTTTGATAATATCTATTTGCTTGTTGTGCTTGTGCCTGAAATTCTTCTATTTGCTTAGATACTGCTGCATAGTCATCTAAAAGTTTATTTGTTGTTGCTTGAGATAAAGTAGTCTTTTTAGGTTTTCTTTGTATAACACTTTGTGCTATTTGATATTGTCCTTTATCATTTATTTGTGTGAATTGTATATCATATTTGCCTTTATCCATCATATAATCTAGTGAAGTAGAATCAACAATATGTCCTTGTTGTGCTAATTTTTCTGTATTTTCTGTAGTTAATTCCTTAAATCTTTCAGTTCCTAAATTAGATATATGACGATTTATATCTGTTTCTAACATATTAAGTCGATTAACAACGCTTTGTCGTAGTTTATCCATATTTACTTGTTTTGTTAAACCTGTTGTTTTATCTGTAATTGTATATGGATTTATTGGTAATCTATTAGCATATATAGATTCTAAAGATTTTACATAGTCTTTTAAATCTAGTAAGTATCCATAAGCTCTGTCAGGATCTAATGTTTCTACATAATCTGTTAATCTATTATTTAATGCAAATCTATCAGGATATACAATTCTATTACCTTTCTTTTCTGGTGTACCTAGTAAAATAAGATGTAAGTCTTCAAGATCTTGTATATCATAGTTAGTTGTTGCAGATTTATAAAATTTATCTATGTTTCTAATACCATTTCTTATTTTATCTGCTGTATTTTGTTGTTTTGCATATTTACTATAATGATATGCATCTTCAAGAGTTGGTTGTCCGCCTAAGTGCATAGTTGATTTTATAAAATCTGCTTTAGCAGTTTCTTCCATAGATTTAATACCTTCTTCATCTAGCATTTTACTATACCAAGTGGTATTTTCTCTAAAGTTATTTTGTTCATCAGAACTTCTTATATAATCTGCTTTTTCTAGTTCATTTTTATAATCAGTTTCTCTAAATGCTTTATAATCATTACTGGTAGCTACATAAGTGTCTACTTCAGTATCATCGAACGGTGAACGTTCAGGTATTAAATATCCTTCTGGTAAATCTAAATGTTTAGCAGTGAGATATTTACCTTTTAATCTACTTGTATAAAGCATAATTTCATTATAAATATCTTGGTATAAATCAATCAATTCTTGTTTATTTTCTATATTACCTTTCATTATAGCATTTGGTAATTCTTTAAAATAATCTGTTGTATGAAATTTCTTACCAAGAGTATCCATAGCTTCAAATAAAGCTATTGTATCTGCAGATAATAATCTATCAAAATATGATGGATATGCAGTTATTACTTTGGTCATACCAATAAAATCTTCTTCGCCAAATTCTGCAAATATCATTTTATTCAGAAAATCTGCATTATTATCTGAGATATGTTTTGTTACTTTAGTAGTTAGTAACTCTTTACCGACATTAACATTTTGTGGGAAGCCACCATAAAGTTTATTATATGCTAAAGTATCACTAGATAAATGTCCATACATTTGGAGCATTTTTAATTTAATATTATTATTCCAATAATATCCGGCAATATCGCCTGTTTCTTTATCATACATTGCATTAGGTGCTTCTTTTAACCCTTTAGATTTTCTAATTTCTTTTATATCAAATCTAATATCTTCAACCATTGCTGCAAACATGTTGTCTTGAAGTTCTTGCTCACTAAATACTGCTCCTTTTGTAGCTGCGGTATTAGGAGCTCCAAAATATGTTTTAATATCTGCAGGTAATTCATCCATTTTCATAATATGCCAAAATTGTGCATCTAAATTTGGTAGTTCTGCTGTTCCTGATTCTAGTAATTTAGAAATTTGATCTTTTCTTAAATATAATGATGGGAGTCCAACAGGTGTATCATCTATTTGTCCGGTTATTTCTGCAGCACGTGGATAGTTAATACCAGATAAATGCTCTTGACCTGTTCTTTGTTTGATAAATTTATTATCATCTGCATTAAATGATCTAGGTGATTGTCCTTCATCGATAGCAGTATTATAAGATTTTGATAAAGGTTTATCTTGACCTGCATCTGCAGTTTTTAAATAATCTTTAAGGTCAGATTGTAATTTTGTTAGTCTTGACCAATCATCAGTTTGAAATGGTTTAGATTGTGATATTTCAGCTCTATTTTGTAATAGATAATTAACTTCATTTAACATATCTTTAGCTTCTGCTCTAGAATAAGCTTGTAAAGATTGTATATTTGTATATGGTTTCATTATATCTTTTACAGATTTTCTTGGATCAGTTAGTTGTCTGATTAGATTATCTGTAGACATATCAGTTAAATCAGCTTGTTTTCTTATTTGTGATTGTATTACTTTTTTATATTGATTTAATTGTTCTTTACCTACTTGTGCGATTGTAGTATTTAATATATTTAAATCTATTTGTTCATTACCAGTTAAACTTTTACCAGTTTGATTCAATATTTTTAAATTTGCTTTTAAATCATCTAGTGATGCATTATAAGCATTATCCAAAAATTGTCTATTTACATCACTAGCAAAATTTGGATTTTTATAAGCACCACGAATTATACCACCAACTTCTTCATAAAGTTTATTAAATTCTTCTTGAGACTTAGTTGAGATTGATGGTAATTCTGTATATCCTTTTCTTTGTAAAATAGGAGTAATAGCTTCTTCTAGATTCTGTAATACATCTGAGAATTCAACTTCATTTACTTTTGCATAAACACCTGCGTGAGTAAAAATTTCTTTTTCAATTGCAGTTTTATCTAAGTTATTGTTAAAAATTCTTTTAGCCATATTGTGAGTTGCTTCACCAAGTTGCCCAGAAGTAATATTATTTTTCCACTTAGTTTTTATATCATCGTATAGATTAGCTGCTTGCATATCTATTTCGCGTTTAGTAGTTTGTTGTGTTAAACGTTGAGTTAAACTTTGTTGGGCTTGCGACACACCTTTATTAAAGGCTTGACTAAGATCAGCTGTAAGATCTATTACTTTATTTGAAATAGCCATAATCTACTCCTGTATAAATTGCTTAAATTGTCCAGAGACAATGAATGTTTGTAATTCTGCATCTGACATAGTATTCATTTGCTGAAGCACTTCATCAGAAAATTTACCATGTTCCATTGCATCTAAATATTCTTGAGTATATTTAGTTTGTCCAGCATATTCACCAGCTTCTGTCGCTAGGTTTCTAGCATCTTGCGCAGAAATTTTATTAGCTTTAACACCTTTATTTAATGTATCTTGTAAAGATTTTGGTGCTGCTACTTCTAATGGTTTAGCTAAGAAATTAGCCATAGCTTTTGATGCAAATTTTTCTGTAGCTACATCAGATCGTAAAAATTTTCCCAAAAATCCAGCTCCACGTTGTAATTGCCAAGTATTTAATCTAATCAATAATGATCTAGTTATATTAGTTGATAACCCCGCATTTATTGTGCCTATAGCTTTACCTGTTGCATCTATTGTTGTTGCCATATCCCAATATCTTTCAGCCATTCTTAAAGATATATTAGCATAATCTGCTATAGCTTTTGCTTTTGGAGATTTTAGATTATTACTATTCTCACCAAACCATTTAAGAACTTCTCTTATATCTCCAACTCTAGTTTCATTAGTGAATGGTTTGTCAATAAAATGTTTTACCATATTTTCTTCTAAATCTTTTTGTAATTGCATAACACTTTCTTTTGATGCTCCAGTTGGACTAAGCATTTTTGCAAATGTATTTAGATCTGGTAAGTCTGATGCATTTGTAAGCATTTCTTTAGTTATGTTAGCCAGCATAGTCGATTTATCCTGTTTTGTAGCCCCAATCAACGAATTTTTAGCTTTATATATAGCATTGATCGTATCAAATTGTTTTATAAATTTCATTTGATCATCAATTAAAGCAAGATCTTGAATAAAAGTTTTATTATATAAAGAATTCATTGTCTTATTATTATCATCAAAATATTTAGCATTTTTAAATGTATTATCAATAGTTTCTATATATTTGTTAATCTCTTTATCTGTTTTACCTGCATTCTTTAATAACTCTCTATTCATTTGTATATCTGCTCGTACTTTCATTAAATCAGATACAGTAGTAACAATTTCATTATTTTCAAATTGATTAAATTTATTGTTACTTAATGTAAATGTAGCACTTATAGATGGACGATAATTCGCACTATTATTTGCTTTACTAAGTTCATGTGCTTGCCATTGTTGTTGGTTCATAGTCCCATTTAATGGTGTTGTAATTCTTTTCCCATCTGCTTGATATAACTCAGGTAGTATTTTAGTTATAGAACTAGGTATTTTTATTTCTTGTCCATAAGAACCTGTAATTTGATTTATCGCTATATGAGCGTCATTTCTAACTTGTTTAAAGTTTGTAAACATATTACTCACTGTGCTATTATCTAATTTATCAGTAGCTATTTGTTTAAAAACTTTAAGCATATTTTGTCCATTAGTTGCAGCCATATCTCTTAGCCAAGTTATCTCATCTGTAGAAAGGTTATTTTCTATATTTTTCAAAAATCTAGCATTAGTAGTTTTATTTGTAGCTACTAATAGCATTGCTATACCAGTATCTGACATATCATCTACATTTTGCACACCAGCTTGTTTAAGTAATTCTCTACCTTTAGCAATGGCATTATTTGTAGTGAGAGTAGTATCATTTGTCATATCTTTTACTGATCTAACCGCTTCTTGTTTAAATTGATCATTAACAACTTTCTCCATAGGTTGCATTGATCTTTTAACTTTTTCTTTAATATTTTCTTTTATATTAAAAGGATTTGCTCTATCTAAATTATATCCAAGATTATTGAATGCTTCTGTTGGCTTTATTTTACCTGCAACATCTTTTATAGCTCCTGGTGCTTTTATAAATCCTTCTGCTGTTTTAAATGCTCCATATCCTATACCAGCACCAATAACATTATATGCTGCATCTTGAGCCATATTATGACTTTGATCAGGATACCCAACTACAGATGCAAAATTTTCTAATGCATTTAATTCTTTTGCTCTTTGATTTAATTCTTCTTTGCTTGATAAACCTAGTAAATATTTACCACCAGCATATATTTGATCAAATAATGTCATTGTGCTAAATGACATTTTACCATCAGTATCTAATGCACCAGGTAATGCACCGGCTACAACTTCACCAGCACCATATAATGCAGCTTTTTTAGCCCAACCCCATCCTGGGACATAATTAGATATTTTCCAAGCAATCCCTAATCCTGCTGCTACTTGCCCAGTTATATCATATATAACAGGCTCCAATTGTTGTCTGAAACTAGGTTCAATTAAATGTGGTTGATTAAATTTATCCATAACATAAAAACTATTTGTTTGCTCATCATATTTAACATTTTCATTATAAGCTTTACTTATTTCACTAGCTTGAAATAGTTTATGATCTATGCCTTGATGTGCACCTGTTTTTTCAGCCCATGCTACTGCTTCTTGTAGTGCTTCCATAGACATACCATTTAATTGTAGCATTTCACCTTTCGCAGAAGCTTTCTTTTCTTTGTTGAACTTTGTTAGTCCTTGTATTGAAGTTAAAGCAACATTTGCTTTATCACCACCTTTATATAAATTTTCTTTTAATTGTGATTGTGTTTCAGGATCAAGTTTATAAAATGTTTCTAATTCTTCAGGGGTCATGATTTTACTATAAAAATCATGATTTTCTTGACGAGCACTATTATATACTGCTATTTCTTCATTGGTTTGTTTAGAAGCATTGTGATATATTTGTGGTCCAAATTCATTATATAATCTAGCTTCATCACCTTGTAATTTTGCAGGGTCAAAATTTACGGTGTTATACTTATTCTTAATTTCAGGTAGCATCCCTATTTTTTGTTGTTCTTTTGAGAGATTACCATTATTATCCATATCACAATCCTTATTTTATAGAATTCATTTCCCGACTTTGACGAGATTTAA
>ERZ808292.278-NODE-278-length-13548-cov-4.659379_pt1 | contig 13548 bp, 21 predicted proteins | sample MGYA00521275_ERZ808292 | MGnify/ENA primary metagenome ERZ808292 (study PRJEB31516, sample SAMN03275613) | gut metagenome | biome: mammalia-associated habitat; material: feces | host: Papio cynocephalus | place: Kenya | collected 2012-07-26 ... | reverse complement strand
GGAAACCGCGTGGGCTCAGATCAAGCGCGAGGCGGGGAAGGCAGGGCTCGATCTCAACGCCGTTCTGCGGCTCATGGTCGAGCACAGCTGGCAGGGCATCTCTGCCGACTGGGACGCTGTGCAGGCCGCGGCGGGCAAGGCGCCGGCGCCGGCTCAGCAGGCGCGCTCGATTTCCGCGTTCTCGCAGCCAGTTGAGCTGTTGCCTACGGACGCTGAGCGGCACGCGTGGGACGCGAAGATCCAGGGCGATCAGCAGGGACGTGATCCGGTCGCATGGGCGAGGCAGACGCTCGCCAATCCGGCGGGCGCGTGGATCGCAAACAAAGCTCGCGCGGTTTTGGCGAAGCGGGGGCTGACAGCATGAGTGCCGCACGTGATGCCGCATGGCTGGCGGCTATTCGCCGCGTTGATCGCGCGTACTCGCTGGGCGACCACCGGGCGATGAGCAACGAGCAGGAGACAACGATGAAGCAGTGGAATCAGGACAAAGCTCTGAGGCTGTGGGCGAAGGAAGAGAAGGACGAGGGAACGTTCATCGTCATCGGGCCGTATGCGAATCAACTGGTTTGCCACGGCAAAAATCATCCAGTGTGGTTCTGTGACATCACTGGCACAGACATCACAGTCGTTGCGAGCAATCTCGAGGAGCTCAAGGCTCGAATCACGCTCGCGCTCAAGAAGCGCAATGAGGAGGCAGACAAATGAGCACAGGAGCTGACATAGCCCGGCGCCGCAACGCGCTGAGATTGTCGCAAGCGGAGCTGGGAAATCTCGCGGGCGTTACGTCCACCTCGGTCTGCAATGTCGAGCTGGATCGCAGGGTTTTGCCGAAAACGCTCGCCGCGGTGGTCAATGCTCTGGATGCCGCGGAGCGCGGCCAGACGGATGCGGGCGCGGCGATCGCAATTCTGCGGGCGCGGCTGGACGAGTCGGAGAGAAAGCGCGAGGAGCTCGAGGATGACTGTGAGCAGCTCAAGCGGCGCGTGGAGGAGCTCGAGCTGGAGATTCTGCCGCTCGTGCGCAGGATCAATGAGCGAGAGAGCCGCGGGCTGATAGCCCGGATTTTTGGAGATTGAGATGAGTTTCTGGACGAATTTCTGCGATGCGGCACGTGGAGAGAAAACGAGCTGGTGCGATGCCCCGAAGCCTCTGATCGATGCCGAGATCTCTGCAGCTCAGATCATCCGCGCCCGAAAGGCCGCGCGGGCGGCCGCGATGGAGAAGGCGAGGGCCGCGGCGGCAATTGCGGCGGTGGCTAGGCCTGCCCGGAAGGCGCGGGGGCGGCATCGCAAAATTCTGCGAGACGAACGCGGCTTCCCTGTTGCTGAGGTGCCTCAGATCACGCGGGCGTGGGCGTTCCTCGACCTCCCCGAGGGCACGAGGCGGTTCACAGTGACGTACGAGATGGCGAAGAAATGCCGCGAGGCGAGGGCGAAGCTGAGCATGACTCAGCGCGACGTGATCAACATTGCAATGTGCAGCACGAGAGTTGTGCCGGAGCTGGAAAAGCCGGGCGGCAAGATCTCGATTTCATCCTGTGCCAAGGTGATTGCTGTCCTGCAGGGCGAGGTGCCCGCCGCCAGTCCCAGCAAGGGCGGCGGCAAGTCCCCAGTTCCAAAAAAACTAGCGGAGCAGTTGATCGCGCGGCGAACGTCCCTCGGTCTGAGCAAGACGCAGACGTGCAAGATAGGACATTTTTCATGCTACACGCTGCGCGACATCGAGCTGGGCAATCTCGCGTCTCCGGCTAGCGTGGCGCGTCTGACTGAGTTCTATGACGACTATGAGAAGAGGGAGACGACGAAATGAAATACCTCACGTTTTACGTGCCGGGCAAGCCGCAGGGCAAGGCCCGGCCGAGGTTTGCGAATGGCCACGCCTATACGACGCAGAAGACGCGCGATTACGAGGAGAGCATCAAGCTCGCGGCCATCAGTGCGATCCTGAAGCGCGAGACTGTCGCGGGCGGCTGGAACACGAACGAGCGCAGCTATGCCGTCTCGATAGACGCGTATTTCCCGATTCCGAAATCGTTCAGCAAGGCGAAGCGCGAGGCGGCTGAGAGGCTGGAGCTGCGCCCCACGGCGAAGCCGGACGCGGACAACATCATCAAGGCCGTTCTGGACGGACTCAACGGCGTGGCGTTTGAGGACGACAGGATGGTCTCCAGCTGCCAGTGCGACAAGCGCTACGCAATCGCTGGCGATGAGCCCGGCCTGTACGTTGTCGTTGGCGCGGACGATGGCGCGGACGATTGGGGCCGCGAGCGATGACAGAGCCGCAGTATGTTTGGCATCCGGTGGAGAGTCGCAGGGATCTGCCACGGCTCGATGAGCGCCTGCTGTTTGAGGAGAAAAACGGCTATCGGTTCTATGGCCGCAGGGTGACTCTCGAGACGATCGAGAGGCTGCTCCCGGCGCCGGGGACGGACTGGCACGAGCACATCAGCTGGATCAGAGTTAGAAAATGGGCGAGGCCGAGCGGTGAGCCGTAGCAGTGACGTTGAAATCAGGTTGGTCAACTGGGGCAGGTGGAGCAGGCAGGGCGCCCGTGCGGGCGGCACAAGCCCGCTCTATGCGCTCATGCTGGAAAATGGCAGCGTGGTCGTTGGCGGCAGCGACCCTGGGGATGTTGACCCGAAGGACGCTGAGGCGATGGAGCGGCTCATTGTTCGCAGGTGCGGGCAGGGCGAGCGTGAAATGCTGATCATGCTGTTCGTGCGCGGGCTGTCTCGCGGCAAGATCTGCCACGAGTTCAACATCCCGCGCCGCAGGCTCGAGGCTGTTTTAGACCACATTTTCAACAATCTAGGCGCGATTGATGTATAATTACCGCACAATTTAGCTTAGTCCGGGTGACTTAAAAGCTCCCTTGCCGGGAGCCTTGTTGCACCCGGAAGAAACGCAAAGCCCCCGCAGAGCAATCTCCGGGGGCTTTTCTGTTACTTGTAGCGGTTCAGCTCGAGCGAGGGATAGTAGCCCAGTGCCTCGAACGCCCGACAATAGGCATCAATGCTGACAGGCCGAGAGCCGTCAACCATGAATTGAGCCTGTTGCCGCGAGATGTCGAACAGCCTGGCGAATTCGGACGTGCTCATGTGCTTTTCCCTGAGCAGGTTCCACAGCAGAATCCGCGCCTCCATCTTGATGGGGACTACGAGGACGGCGTCCTGCCCATCCTCACGCGGCTTGCTGGGCATGGGAATAGGCTTGCCCTGCTTCCGGTATGTTTCCTCGATGAACTCGGCGGCATGGTCAGACAGGTACTCGGCCACGGATTCCACGCTATCCCCAGGGATCGACCAGTGAAGATCCCGGACGGTGACAACGCCATTTTCAACAGAATATGGATAGAACATTACAATCTCCTAGCAGGTGAGGCGGTGGATTGGGAACCCCTCTCTCGAGGGGCTCCCCTTTCGGGATCTCGGGATTATCGCCGCTTGACGATAACGATCTTGATAACAATCAGGTTAATCGTGATTTCCTTTATTTCCCACGGATTAGCCTTGATGATCACCCGGAAGCATTTCCGAAGATCCACTGTTCTCACCTCCTTTCGCTTGTTGTTAAAGATATGATCAATTATACACAAACTCTTTAAAAAGTCAAGCGTAAAAGCAGATAAATGAAGGAGGGGCGAATGCCAACACCCAAGAAATCCGGGCGCGGCCGCCCGTCCTCATACACGCCGCAGCTGGCCGAGCAGATCAATGCCCTGCTGGCAGAGGGCAAGAGCGAGCGCGAGATTGCGCGGATGCCGGGAATGCCCGTGCGGCGAACGATTACCGAATGGAAGGATGAGCATCCGGAATTTCTGCGCCAGTCCGCGCGCGCGCGCGAGGATGCGGCAGACTACTTCGATGACAGGCGCCGGGCTCTGTGCGATGAGCTGGTGGATCTTGCGCGTTCAGCCGTGAAGGCCGGCAAGGGGCTTCCATCCGGCACGGTCGAGGCCTTGAAGGTCGCCATGCAGGAGCTCGCGCGATCCGCGGCCATCAGGGACGACAGCCGCTACGGCGATCGAAAGACAGTCAAGCTCGAGCCCGGAGCGGGCGCGGGCGAAGGATTGAAGGCGTTCTATGAGCAATGGATGCGAGACGAGCAGAAGCCCGTTTCATGAGCTCCTGAAGCCGCACCGCTTCAAGGTCTACTATGGCGGGCGCGGATCAGGAAAGTCGTTCTCCATCGCCCAGGCCCTGATCGTCATAGCCTCGCGATGCAAGGTGCGCGTGCTCTGCTGCAGAGAGTTCCAGAACTCCATCAAGGACTCCAGCTATCAGCTGCTGAAGGACACGGCTGTGCGGCTGGGCGTTGCCGAGCGCTTCCAGTTCCTCGATGCAGAGATCCGGCATGAGAACGGATCCCTGTTCATCTTCAAGGGGCTTGCCCACAACGAGCAGTCCGTGAAGTCCACGGAGGGCATAGACATCTGCTGGGTTGAAGAAGCCCAGACGGTTTCAAAGAACTCGTGGGATGTTCTGATTCCCACGGTTCGCAAGAAGGGCAGCGAGATATGGGTATCGTTCAATCCGTTGCTTCAGGATGATCCGACAACGGAGCTGTTCCTGGGCGGCAACCCGCCGCCCGGCGCGTGCATCCGCAAGGTCAACTATGACGAGAACCCGTATTTCCCTGAGGAACTGCGGGCCCAGATGGAATGGGACAAGGCGCACGACTACGAGCTCTACCTGCACATATGGGAGGGCTACCCGCGCACCATCTCGGACGCTCAGGTGTTCAAGGGGCGCTTTGTGGTCGAGGAGTTCCCGGACGACCTTTGGCGCAAGGCGCCGCGCTTGTTCTTTGGCGCGGACTTCGGCTTTGCCCAAGACCCCAACACTCTTGTGCGGTGCTTCATCTACGACAGGCGCCTCTATATAGAGTATGAGGCCTACGGCACGGGAATCGAGCTGGACGAGATGCCCGCGTTCTATCGAACGGTGCCGGGCGTGGACAAGTGGCCGATCAAGGCGGACGCGGCGCGTCCTGAGACGATCAGCTACCTCGCCAGCAGGGTCTCGCCGCCATTCCGGATCTCAGCCGCGAAGAAGTGGCAGGGGTCGATCGAGGACGGCGTGGCCTACATCAAGTCCTTCGACAAGGTGGTGATTCATCCGCGATGCAGGCACGCGGCAGAGGAGTTCAAGCTGTACTCCTACAAGGTGGACAAGGTCACTGGCGAGGTTCTTCCGGTGATACTGGACAAGTGGAACCATGTAATCGATGCCGTTCGCTACAGCCTCGATGGCTACATCACGAGCGCGGGGCTCGAGGCATGGGGCGCCATGGGCGCGGAGGTTCTCTAGTCGACCAGCGACTTGATCAGCAGCCTGATGTTGCCCCAATTGGCAACGGCATACATCAAGATGCCTAGGAGCGCGGAGAGAATCGTGCAGGCGGCGGCAAGCCGCTTGTTGATTGTCGAGGCTGTTTTCTGCTCTTTCTCGATTACCTCGACCTTAGCTTTCAGATGATCGAGATCTCGCCTTATGCCACTAACATCCCCCTTGAGCTCCATGACGGTCTTGAGGATCACCGTGGTTGTGGATTCGGGCGGGATGTCGTTCTGCTGAGGAAGGGATTCTGGGACGGTATTTTGCGGCCTGCGCGGCCTTTTGGCTGCCGGAGACATATTCACGCCTCCGTGCGCGTCCGCACCCAGTCCCACATCTCAGAGGAACCGTAGCCGTAGTAATTCTGAAGCGGCGCGGCCAGCACGGTAGGGCAATTCTGAACGGGCTGCCCCTTCTGAGCAGGAACGCCGAACTTTTCGCAGAGCTCCTTGGCGGTTCCCGGGAACTTGATGATCCACCCGGAGTCATTGGGCAGCGGGTACACGGACTCATTGGGAAGCTCTTGGATTTTCCCGTCAAGCTCAGGGCGATTGGTGCCGAGCGGGACGACAACATAAAGGGGCATAGCTAGTACTCCATAGTATTCAGCCCCATCTTAATCTAGCGAGGAGCAGATGAAAATCAGGAAAAGGAAGCACTCTCTGCCTCCTCGGGAGGCTGTGCAGTACGGGGACGGCATCATGAACATGCTGACCCGCGTCTCAGATGTCCCCGGAGTCAACACCTCCGGGGCTTCTTTTTACACGCCGAATTTCAAGACGCTCAACCGCCAGCAGTGCGAATGGGCGTACACCAGCTCATGGGTCGCGGGCATGGCCGTTGACTGCGTGGCCGAGGACATGACCCGCGAGGGGTGCGATTACAAGTGCGATGAGAATCCCGCGCTGATCGAGCCGCTTGAGCGGGACATGGAGAAGTTCCACGTCTATGAGAAGCTCTGCTCCGCGATCAAGTGGGCGAGGCTCTACGGCGGCGCGGCGGCCATCATCCTCATCGAGGGGCAGCCGCTCGATGTCCCGATCACGGCAGTGCCGCGCGACTCGTTCCGGGGGCTTCACGTGCTAGACCGGTGGTGCCTTGAGCCGGATGGCGACAACGTCATCACGACCCTGGGCGTCAATTTCGGGAAGCCCGAGTACTACCGCATCATCGCGGGCAACCTGAGCAGCGCCGCCGGGCGCGTCCATCATTCGCGCGTGGTGAGGTTCGAGGGGCAGGAGCTCCCGTTCTATCTCGCCCAGTCGTACCAGTCATGGGGCGCGAGCGTGCTCGAGCGCGTATGGCCGAAGATCCAGCAGTTCGACTACGCCACTCAGGGCGCGGCCCAGCTGGTGAGCAAGGCCTATCTGCGCAACGTCAAGATCAAGGGCTTCCGGGACATGCTCGGGCTTGGCTCTGAACAGCAGCAGGCGGGCTTCATGGCCCAGATGAAGTTCATGGCGGGGATGCAGTCGCAGGAAGGCCTCACCATCATGGACTCCGAGGACGACTTCCAGGCTCAGACCTACTCGTTTGCCGGCCTGAATGACATCCTCACGCAGTTCGGGCAGCAGATTGCGGGCGCGCTGCAGATTCCGACCGTGCGGCTGTTCGGCGAATCCCCTGCGGGCATGAACGCCACCGGGGAATCTGATCTCCGCACCTACTACGACAGCATCCTCAGGCAGCAGGAGACCATCCTGCGCCCGGCGTTGAAGCGCATCTTCAGCATCATGCTGAGGAGCGAGACGGGGATGCCTGCTCCTGACTCCTTCTCGTTTGACTTCACGCCGCTGTGGCAGATGACCTCCGAGCAGAGGGCGCAGTCCGCCCAGCAGCTGAGCGGCACGATCCTGCAGGCCATGGAGGCGGGCGCCCTCAGCAAGGCGAGCGCGGTCAAGGAATTGAAGCTGCTGAGCTCGAGCGTGGGCGTGTTCTCCTCCATCACGGACGAGGACATTCAGGCCGCCGAGCAGGAGGACGCCCTCCAGCCGCCGCCCATGCCCGCCATGCCGGGAGATCCGGCGCAGGGCGCGGCGCCTGAGCAACAGGCGCAGCCAGTGGCGCAGGCTCAACCCGCACAACCCGCAGGAGCGGCGCAATGAACTACGTAGTGAAAATCCGCCGCTTCTATGATGCGGATCGATGGATCACTGTTCACCCGAATGGCGCGGACAAGAAGGGCTCTCCGGTGAAGATCGGCCCTCATGGCGAGGTCAAGGGAGGAATGGGCGGCAAGTTCACCGGCCGCCACATCTCCGCAGTCTCACATCACGGAGCGAATGAGCAGGCCGGGGCGCAGATGGTGATCGATAGGATTCGGCAATTCTTTAACCACGGGCAGAAGGAGCCGGATGGAGGGGAAGGCGCGAAGCCTCGCCCATTCAAAGAGAATCCGAGGCTAAGAAAGAAACTTCCTCCGGAGTTTTACGATGCCGCAATGGATGCTATTTCTAATGCTCCCCGCCAACAGCTCAGGGTCTGGCAAAAATTCGGCACAAAGGTCAAATGCATAACGGCTGACAACAAAGATACAGAACACCCGGCATATTTCAGCTGGATCCACCGCGGGGTGAGCTTTGTTGCTCGCGATGACAAGGTTGGGAATGCGTACGAAGCGCCATATGCCGTGTTTTTCCACGAGTTTGCCCACAATATAGACTATCTGGCGGCGGGGGCTCCGTTATTTAGAGACGCGGCTTTTTCGGAGGAGTACAAGGGCGGGGCGTTCAAGAAAACTATTGAGAAGGAGCTAAGAGCATCAATCGGCGACTATTTCTTCCGGAGTGGATTCAGGAGTCTCCCGAAGCGAGACGCTTACGTGCTTTCTGATGCGGTTAGCAGTTTCGTAGATCCGACTAAATACGGGCATAGCTGGGGGCATGACCCAGAATACTGGGAAGAGGATCCTGACAGAGTTGCCAGCGAGACGTTTGCTAACCTGTACGCTGCCGCTGTTGTTAATCAAAGGGCGTACGCAGCAACAAAGAAATACTTCCCGAAAACAGTAAAATTATTCGAGGAGATAATGGAGGAGATAGCAAAATGACCGTGTTCAGCCAGCCAGCCCGATGGCTGCGGAAAATCCTCGGCCATAGAGATGAAGGCGGGGACTACTCAGATGAAGAGCTAGACCGTGTGTTGAATCAATATAGAGAAAAATTCGGGGAGATGTTCCCAACGGCACAGGTCAAAGGGGTGGGAAACAAGGGTTGGATAGAGCGAGCCAAGAAGTGCATCGAATCAGGGAAGCCTTACGCCCAAAGCCCTCTGCCGGGGGCTCGATACTGATACTGCCTTTTGTCAAGGCCCGCACTAGCGGGCTTTTTTGTTGCCTGTTGAAATGAAAAAGAGCGAGCAGAAAATCCGGACGTTCCGCGAGGTCTCGCGCACCCGCCGGGTCGACAACTGGTACCGGCGCCAATTGAAGCAGGTGGCCGCCATGATCGACCTGATCGCCCGCGAGTACCAGAGCAGCGATCCTCAGGCCTACGCCCGCAACGTGCAGATGGAATTGTTCGACTACGCGGAGACGCTCGAGCAGTGGGCTGACCTCATAGCCCGGCAATTCATCGCGCGGGTGGATGAGGCTGACCGGCTCACGTGGAGGCAGATTGGCGATGAGCTGGCGGCCGACACCAAGAGGCGCATCCGCGACATGCGGGGCGATCCAGCCTACCGCGAGATGATCCGGCGGCAGGTGGAGCTCATCAAGTCGCTCCCCACGGAGGCCGCCGCCAAGGCGCAGGAGATCGCTCGGCAGGGCATGGCGAATGGCGAGAGATACGCCGACATCGTGGACAGGATCGCGGGGCTTGGGAAGATCACGGAGAGCAGAGCGGTTCTCATCGCCCGCACGGAATCCTCCCGGGCGCGGACGGACTTCACGATGATGAGGGCGAAGGCCGCAGGATCCACCAAGTTCATTTGGCACACAGCCGGAGACGGCGCCGTGCGGGAATCCCACAGGAAGCTGGACGGCAAGATCTTTGACTGGAGCAATCCACCGGTTTGCGATCACGGCAAGGGCGGCGCACCCATCCGGGCGCTTCCCGGGCAGGTGTTCAACTGCCGCTGCTGGAGCGAGCCACTGTTTGAGAAGTCGATCTACGAAAAATGAAGAGACCATTTCATGACTCGGGCGGCGAGGAGTTCTTCACCTCCTCCACGCTCTCAGAGCACCGATCCCTCACCCCTGAGGGCTACCTGCTCATCAAGGACGTTCCAATCTCACGGGTTGGAACGTTTTTTTATCGCCCGGATGAATGCGGCATTGATGCCCAGTCCGGCGTTGTGGGGCTGTCCCGGAATGAGGCGGCCCTGTTTGACCCGGAGACGATCGCCTCGTTCAACGGCAAGCCCGTGGTGCTGGGGCATGAAGCCGGGTTCGCCGATCCCGCCAACTGGAAGGATCGCGCGGTTGGCGTGGTGGCCAACTGCCGCAGGGGCGAGAACGATCAGGCGGGATGCCTGCTCGCGGATCTCCTGATCACGGATCAGGCGGCCATTGACCTCGTCCAGTCCGGCGAGCTCTCTGAAGTCTCCTGCGGCTATGACGCGGAGACCACGCAGACCGGCGAGGGACAGGGCGAGCAGACCGGGATCATCGGAAACCATGTTGCACTAGTCGCCCGCGCTCGATGCGGGCATCAATGCCGTCTCGGTGACGGCGATTTGTCTATAGGAGAGAAAGCGATGGTGAACCTTCGCGCAATCCTTCGCCGTGCCTTTGCGGACGGTGATGAGGAATCCTTCAACGCGGCCGTGAGGCAGGTTCCGGCCGCCCCGGCCGCTCCGGCCCCGGCAGAGAAGCCCGTGCAGGACGCTCCTGCTCCGGCCGCTCCTGCTCCCGCTCCGGCCGCTCCGGCTGTCACGCTCGAGCAGGTCTACAAGCTCCTGCAGGCCATTGACGCCAAGCTTCCGGCCGTCCAGCAGAAGACGGACGAGGACACGGCGCCCGTGCCGCCCGCTGATGACGACAAGCCGGGCGATGGCAGCGAGGGAGACGATGAGCTCAATGATGAGCAGACGCTCCCGCCCGAGGACGCCCGCGAGGTCATGGACGATTGCGATGTGATCGCCCCGGGCATGAAGAAGCCCCTGGGCGACTCCATCAGCAAGGGCATGCCCTATTCCGTTGCCGTGCGCCTCATGCGCTCCGCGCTGAAGGCCTCCGGCGTCAAGCGCTTCGGGGACGCGGACTCCATGAGCGCGGGCGAGGTCGCGATCGCGTTCAAGGCGGCCGTGGATCTCGCGCGAGCCGGCGGGATGCCGCGCTACACGCGTCACGCCGATGCCGCGCCGTCCAACAGCATCGCGGCCATTCAGGCCAAGGCTGATGCCTTCTGGGCCAAGCACTAACTATTTCAGGGAGAAACATTCATGTCTTATGGTCAGATCATCGGGGCCCGCGTCCCGTCCGGCTTTGCCGGTGAAATCGCTCGCGGCGAGTTTGACTACACCTCGGAAACCCGCGTCAATGATGCGTCCAAGCCCGTCAAGGCCTTCGGCATTCCTGTGAAGCTCACCTCGACCGGCGCAGTCACTCCGGTCACGGCGGCGGCTGATGCCGTCCACGGCTTCTCCATCCGCATCTACGGGCAGGCCGACATGGCGGGCGCCCAGGCCGAGAAGGCCATCTCCGTGCTGAGGCGCGGCTACCTGTTCGTGAAGGCCGCGGGCACTCCGGCGGCGGGCGGGCAGGTCTACCTCGCCACGGACGGCTCGCTCACGGCTGAGAAGTCCACCAACACCGCGCTCGCCGGCGCCCAGTTCGTGAATGCGGCTGACAACGGCGTGGTCGAGATCGCCTACAACATCTAAGAGGAATTTCCACAAATGGCCAATAATTTCCGCTTTGCGGACGCTGAAACCATTGCGTCCACCGGTGCTTTTCTGCAGGGCGAGCTTGAGCGGCTCGACCCGAAGCTCTATGAGCCGATCGCCGAGTTCACGGCTCTTCGCGACATCAAGCTGCGCGAGGACGTCACCATCGCCGACTCCGTGAGCTCCTTCATCCTGTCGTCCTATGCGGCGAACTCCGCGCCCGGCTCCAAGAAGGCATGGGCCAAGGCTCTCTCCTCTGCGATTGGCCGCACGTCCGTTGACGCGCAGAAGGTGCTCAACCCCATGACCCCGTGGGCCATGGAGGTGGCCTGGAACGTCATCGAGCTCGCTCAGGCCCAGCAGGTCGGCCGCCCGATCGACTCGCAGAAGCTCTCCGCAATGCGCATGAAGCACGACAGCGACCTTGACCAGCAGGTCTATTTCGGCGATGCCGAGCTCGGCGTCAAGGGCCTTCTGAACTCTGATCTCGTCACGGCCGAGAACGTGGGCGCCCTCGCGGATCCCACGGACGCCTCCAAGGTGATCAGCACGTTCAACAAGATCCTCGAGAAGGCTTGGGCGCAGTCCCAGTACACGATCATCCCGCACGACATCCTGATCGCGCCGGATCTGTTCGCCACTCTGGCCGCCACGCAGCTCCCGAACACGGAGCGCAACCTCCTCCAGTACGTCCGCGAGAACAACATCGCGGTCGCCAATGGCACGGCTGTTGACATCCGCCCGTGCAAGTACCTGGCATCGGCCTTCGGCGGCACGGGCAAGCGCATCGTGGCCTACACGAACAATCAGGATTATGTGCGCTTCCCGCTCGTTCCGCTCCAGCACACGGCCCCGCAGTACCGCGGCCTTGACCAGGCCTCGGTCTACTACTGCGCCATGGGCGTGGTGGAGTTCGTGCGGCCTCAGCTCGCCTTCTACGCCGACCTGCAGTAAGGCCGCATCGTGAGCAAGAAGATCACGCTCACGCGCCCCGTCATCCTCAACGCGGCGGGGCGCAGGTGGGACTTCAGGGAGCGGCGCGAGCACATCGTTCCGGATGAGATCTGCGGCCATCCCTACATCTTCCCGTTGATCCACACAATCGAGGACGTGCCGGATGAGCCGGCGCAGCCAGTGAAGCGCAGAAGAGGGAGGCCGAGAAATGCCGACAGCACTGACGCCGGACGAGTTCCGGACTCTGTTTCCTGAGTTTGACGCCGAGCAGTTCCCGGACGCGCGGCTCTCCATCCGGCTCGATGCCGCCAATCATTTCTTTGCGAGCGACAGGTGGGGCGAACTGCGCACGTACGCCATGGGGCTCTACGCGGCGCACTTCCTGAGCATTGCGGGCGGCGCCGGGGGCGGTGCGGGCTCGACAACGGCCGGCACTGGCATCGTGGCGTCAAAGTCCGTGGACGGCGCGAGCGTCTCCTACGACAACAGCACGGCCTCCGAGCAGGGCGCGGGATTCTGGAACGCCTCGCCCTATGGCAGGGAGCTCTATCAGCTGATCCGGCTCTACGGCGCAGGGATGGCGTTTGTCCTATGAGCAGGAAGACGGGAGCGCAAATCCGCGTTGACACGCTCGAGGACGCGCAGGATCGCGTGGAGCGGGCCATCGCCCGGCTCAAGAAGGCTCAGGTCTACGTGGGCATCGCCTCGGGCAGCCGGGGGGACAAGCGCAGCGATGCGCCGATCTCCAACCACGAGCTCGGCTTCATCCATGAGTTCGGAAGCCCGGCGGCCAACATTCCCGCGCGTCCGTTCCTGCGCCCGGGCGTGAGGAAGGCCATTCCCGAGTACAAGCCCAAGCTCAAGGCGGCGGCCAAGGCCGCGCTTCATGGCGACATCGATGCCATGGACGCCCTGCTCAATCAGGCGGGGATGATCGCCCGGGATGGAGCCAGGACGGAGATCTCAACGGGCGACTTCGTCCCGCTGAAGCCCGCGACTCTCCGCAACAGGCACAAGTCCCGATTGGCAAGCAATCCGCGCGAGAACGAGCTGAAGGGCGAGGACGTGCGGCCGCTGATCAACACGGGCGCATTGCGCGACTCGATCGACTACTACGTGAAGGGAGTCAAGTAATGGCATTGCTGGACGTTTCCGAGGTCATCAATGACCCGTTGTTCACCAGTCCGGTCACGCTGATCAAGTCAGCCGAGACGATCAGCGAGGGCGGTGAGCCTGTTTGGCAGGATGCAGCCAGCGCAGACGCCCGGGCGGTCGTCACTTCGGATCAGAAGACGATTGACCGGCTGCCTGATGCGCTTCAACGCTCCGGCACGATCATCGTGCGGGTGCTGGCGGCCAATGCGCCGGAGAAGTTCGGGGCGGGGTATGACGCCGTCATCTGGCGCGGCAGGCGCTTCGTGGTCAAGGACTGC
>ERZ808292.277-NODE-277-length-13587-cov-22.649128_pt1 | contig 13587 bp, 9 predicted proteins | sample MGYA00521275_ERZ808292 | MGnify/ENA primary metagenome ERZ808292 (study PRJEB31516, sample SAMN03275613) | gut metagenome | biome: mammalia-associated habitat; material: feces | host: Papio cynocephalus | place: Kenya | collected 2012-07-26 ... | reverse complement strand
CTTCTTCTGGAATAGGAATAAGCGGTGCTTATAACGGCAATAGCAACAATGTTCTTTATTTCGAATTACCAACTTATTTAGATGGTAAAGTAGTAGCTAAGACTACAGCTAAATATATGAACAACGAATTGACTATATTAGACAAGAAAAACAGCAGAAAGAGAGGCAATAAATAGATGGCATATTTCTTAAAATATAACGATATTATTGTTTCCGAGTTTGCAGGTTTTGGAGTAGTGGCGGCAGAAATGCCGTCTATTCCAGAACATGAATTGACAACTAAGACAATTAATAGCAGAAACGGAGATATATATTTCTCTGGTAGAGACAAAAGCAGAGAAATAACACTTACGTTTAATGTAAGAACAACAATCGCAGAAGATTATGAACAAACGACATATGATCTAAAGAATTGTTTCAAGACTAAAGATGAATCGCCATTATATATAGGCACAGAAGATAAATATATAAAAGCAATAGTAGAAACTTATAACTTTACTGATGTATTTATAGCAGAAAGCTCTTTTTATGGCGAAGGAGAAATTAAATTCTTATGTGTCGATCCTTATTTCTATAAAGGTGATACAAAAGTATATGATGAATTATCAGAAGATGAATTAGTGAATGATGGAGATGTAGCTACATATCCAAAGATAAGTGTAGAATTTCCAGAACAATCTACATTCTTACAAATTGATTCAGACAATGGCTCAATCTTATTAGGTAACTATCCAAAAGTTGGCCAAATTGATGCAGAGCCAGAATCAACAATATTACTTGATGAATGTACTAGCCTATCTAACTGGACTTCAGTCGGAAACGTAGTTGATGAAGGAACTACAGGAGATACATTAGTAATAGGTTCTTATGGATCACGATTCGAACCTAATATAACATCTACAAGTGATGGATGGCATGGTGCAGCTTATCGTATTAATTTGCCTAAGAATGTTAAGAATTTTAACGCAACAGGATATTTCTATTTTGGCGCTAATCTTCCTATTAACTTTGATCCTGGAAGCGGTGGTAGCGGCTCTACTTCTGATCAATATAAAGTTACAGCTTCTGTATCACTTAATATCAGATCTGGTAGAGGTACTAAATACAAAAAAGTAGGATCTATACCAAGTGGTAAAACTGTTACAGTAACAGATATAAGCAGCGGATGGGGCAAAGTAACATATAATAGCAAAACTGGTTACTGCTCTATGAAATACTTAAAAAAGGTATCTACTTCTTCTACTTCATATACACATAAAACTACAGCAAATCTTAATCTAAGATCTGGCAGAGGAACCAAATATAAAATCAAATTAACAATTCCGAAAAACACAAAATTAAAGGTTACAGATGTACAAAACGGATGGGGCAAAACAACATATAAAAGCACTACTGGTTATATAAAAACAACTTATTTAGATAAATTAACTTCTTCTTCAGCAATAAGTATAGTAGGTAAAGACACAGATAATAATGCACAAGAAAACACAGCAGCTTCATCAAGATTAGGATTATTAGAAATGTATGGTTTTGATTCACAAAATAACAAGCTATTTAAATGTCAAATGGTAGATAGCAACTACTATTATAAACACAGTATACCAAGCTTGTTTATTGGATCTGATCAAATTGCACGTGATGCTGGTACATTTAAAGCACCAAAAACAAAAAAAGATAAAGATGGAAACAAATATAAGGTCGATTCTGGAGACAATGGCAACGGATGGAGTAATATATTTGGCTGCATGTGGGCCAAAAGAGAAGGCAATACATGGTCAATAGGTATATCACAAACAGATAGTAATGAAAATTTGGATCAATCGGGCAAAACATTAAGCAAAACAAACGTAGTTAACGATAAATATCCTACTGGTGATTTAGCTTATTTAGTATTCTATATGGCGGGCTATAGTAGTTATGAGCTACAAAAGATGTACCTAAATTCTGTTAAAGTATTAGATTTAACACCAGAAACACCAGAACAATATAATGAAATAATATTCAATCAAGGTGATATTGTAGATATAGATTGCTACAATAACACAGTAACAAAAAATGGTGAAAACTACATGCAATACTTAGATATTGGTAGTACATTCTTCCCATTAAGCCCTGGTAAAAATGATGTGTCAGTAGCTACTTCATGTACAAACCAAGTATCAGCAGCAATTAGCTTTATAGAGAAATTCAATTAATAAGTAGGTGATACAATGACAGATATAACATTATTCATACTAAATAAGAACAAAAGAATAATTGACGTTGTTTCTAATGCTGGAACAAATGAAAATGTATTCTATGATGACAAATTCATAAGAGAAATAAATGTAGCATCTACTTTTGAATTTACGTTAGCTTATAACGATAGAACAAGTCAATCTATTAAAGCTGGTAATCATGTAATGTTTAAATATCACAATAAATACTATTTATTTACTATAGCAACAACAGATGTAGATGATACAGATGGTTATGCAGAAGTTACAGTATATTGCGAATCAATATCTTTGATTCTTTACGATAGCGTTATGCAAAAGACAACTATTAATAACTGTAATGCTACTATGCTGCTTAATACAATATTACAAGATACAGACTTTAAAGTAGGCTATGTAGATCCAGCAGTAGATAAAAATGCTGCGTTGATCGAAATAGATAAAACTAAATCTATTTATGAAATATTAACAGATCAATTAGAAACATTTAAAGCAGAAATGGATATTCGTATTGAAGTAGATGGCAATAAAGTTACTGGTATGTATATAGATTTATATAGCAAGCTTGGTTCTAATAAAGGTGCTAGATTCGAATATGGTACTAATCTTGAAAACGTAAAGAGAAAAGAAGATGTATCAGAGTTATGTACAGCAATAATTGGTGTCGGCAAAAATGATCTTGATTTTCGTGAAATAGAATGGAGTATTGACGCAGGCCAAAAAGCAAATAAACCTAGAGGAGCTAATTTTGTAGCTGACAATATGGCAAATGCAATCTATGGTACACCAGATAAATATATATACGGTATATACGAAGATAGTAATTGCGAAGATCCATGGACTTTATTAGAAAAATCATATGAATCATTATTAGAACGTAGACAACCAAAGATTGATTATGAATGTAACGTAGCATATATAGATGGTGATATTGATTTAGGTGATTCAGTAAGCGTTGTAGACAGAGCTTACCCAGAACCACTTATGCTTACAGCTAGAGTAAATAAGATAGAAATAAGCTTCTCTGATGATTCTAACGATACTTGCGAATTTGCTAACTATAATAAAGCATATTCTAACATGATTACAAAGAATGATACATTAGAAGAACTTAAAAACTATATTCTGGGTCTTAATATCGGTAAACTAACATTAGCAGAGATCGAAATAATAAAACAGTACATGTCTAAGCTCGGTATAGATAAAGAAACAATAGATAAGTTATTCGCAGAGATAATAGATGATATTAATAAAGGATCTACAGTAACACCAGGAGAAGCTGTAAATAGAATATCAGGTGGCTTATGGATAGGCGACTCAAGAATGGTAGCCATGAAAAAGCATAATCTATTTAAAGTAGATGAATCTGACTCTGGAAGCGGTGGAAGCGGAAGTGGTGGAAATACAGATGCCGCCGATTATAAAACAGCATTAGCATTGTATCAATCAATGGGAACAGGCGATAAAGTTAAAACATACGCAAGTAAATATGAAAGTACAATTTCTTCTTCTAATAAGTATAAAATATCTACATTGGTTAAATATTGGGCTGCTAAATTCGGATTAGATGTAAACCTAGTATATGCATTTATAATACAAGAATCTGGTGCTGATCCATATAATGCTACTAAATCTTCAAATGGTGGTTATGGGCTTATGCAATGCGAAAGACAAGCATATTTCCAAGGTTATGCTGGAACTTCAGCACAATCTGTAACTTATATAGATGGTACGAAAAAATCATTCTATCCTTCTTATAGTAATATGACTCCAGGACAAGGCGGCACAACTACTATCAATGGAATCGTAGTAGATAAGAACATATCAAATCAAGTTATGTTTGGATGTAGCGAATTAAGAAAGGCTATTGATTATGCACATGGAAACATATTTGCAGGATTGATAAGCTACAACATGGGTGTTGGTGCTATGTATTGGATCGTATCAAGATACGTATGTGATACATATGGTTATATATTCGTAAATAAGAGATCTATTAAAGCTCAATCAGCAGCAGCTCAAAAGAAAATCTACGAAGTATTAGAAAATGGTGGATTCGAATTTGCCAACTGGAGACAAGTATACATGAACAACGGCGGAAAAGGTACGGTAAACAATGTAGAATTGTATCTTAAATGGTATAAAATCGAAAATGGACAACTACCATATATTTATGATAAAAACGGTAATAAGTTAGGCTATGGAGTATCTGGTAAAACAGCAGCCACAACTAATTATTCTGCATCTAGTAGTAATGCCGTTGTAACATATGCAACTAATACACAGTTAACACCTACTAGAAGAAAAATAGTAGACAAAGCAAAAGAAATAGTACAACTACATATAGATGGTAAAGCTTCATATAGCCAAGACCCAAGAACAATAGATGATACTAAGCGTAGATACATAGCTAGAGGATCACGCGTAAAAATGAATTCACGTGGCCAATATCAAACTATTGGATCTACTTATTATGGCATCTCTACATCTGCTAATGATGGTAAAGGTGTTATTGCTTACGACTGTTCATCATTTGCTTCATGTTGTTACCTTAATGCAGGACTTAAATCTATGTATAATGGTAACTGTTCTAATGGGAAAATAATGAATGAAATAGTAGGAAATGGCGGTATGATGTGGCTGGCTAATGCAGAAGGACGTAAGAAAGCAAAACCAGGCGATTGTGTAATGTTTGCTTCTGGTAAGAATCCAACTCAAAATGATATGGATAAACGTAAATTTATATCAACACACCACGTAGCTGTATACATCGGAGACGATCAAATAGCACATGCATCACAATGGGCGCAACAACCAAATGCAATTAAGATAAGTAAATTAAGCAGCTATAAAACATTAGCTAGTGCATTCTTTATAAGACCGAAAGATCTTCAAGAAACAGACAAAAATGAGTCAACAGTAGAAGACACTACTACAGATGTAGGAAACAATATAGTAGCTAAATGTGTTATAGGTGCTAGTGCATATCATTTCTATAGTGGTAGTCAACTTAAAAAGGTAGTACAAGTAGGTTCTTATTCTGATACTACAGAATATCCTTCAAATCCTCCTTACATATTCGTACATCTAGGTGTTAACGATCCATACCAAAGTGGTTATAGCTCACTTAAAACTCTATTATCTTTATTAAGAACTAAATATCCAACAAAACCGATATTCGTTGCTAGAGAATTACATGTTGGTTCTAATGTATCTAATTATGTAGATTTCAACAAAGCTATAGATACATTTAATGCACAAATAGCGGAATATTGCAATAATCACGAAAAAGTATATCAAATAGACATTAGTACGAACCTTGAAGAAAGTGGCGTATTAAAATCTTCTATAACAGCAGATGGTATACATCTTAAAACAAAAGCAGATTATCAAGTATTATTCAATAATATAACAAGCAAGATTAAGTATACAAAACCAGATGGCACAGAAAGTAGTGGAGACGATAGCGGAGAATCTGGTGGCGACAGTGGAGAAAGCAGCGGCACAACTCCAGTAAACTATAGAGATGTAGAACAAGTATTATATTCTACAAACAACTATTATTATAGCGATACATTAGGAAGTTTATACTTTAAATTGCCAAGTAAAGTAGTAGATAGCTATTACTCAAGACTTAAATTCACTACATCACCTAACTTTAAATATACACAATCAAAGATAGCGTATCTTGAAGGTGAAGATTGTGTAGCAGGTCAATTAACGCCAAGACCAAATACAACATACAAGATTATAATAATGGCTAATGCTAATGATTCTATTAACTATAAATATTATGGATCTGTAACAGTCGTTAAGTCTGGAGGATACAGTGATCCATATACATTTGCAGGCGGTAGCAAAGTAGTAGAAATAGCAAAAACATATTACAATCAATCTGGACTTGAATATAGAGGTCAATATTCAACAACAGCGAAATATACTCCTGCAACATATGCAAATCCATACGCAAATCTAAGTAAATGGTATGATTCAACTAGAAAGAAAGGTCAAATAGATTGTAGTACATTAACAAAATACGCATACATGGGAATTGATTACGATCATTCGCCTTATGCTAACCACAAAATGACTTCAGTAAAGAGAAACACTTCTTACAGTTGGGCATTCACATTCCCAAGAACAGCCGCAGAGCAAGCTGAATACTGCGTCAAAAACGGCTGGGTGCTACATGATGTAGACACAGAAAAGTATTCAAATCTTGAACCTGGTGATCTAATTTTCTGGGACAGAGACAACGGAGAAAATGGACGCTACATGAATTGCTCTCACGCTGCAATCTGTGTCGGTGAAATAGATGGCGTAGTTAACACAATAGAATCTACTACATGTGAAAATGGTGTTAAGATAAGACCGATAACAGAGAACACAGCAGATAAGATCTTATTTGTAGCAAGACCAAAAAAAGCATAAGAAGGTGACAAAATGAGTTATACACAACAATACGAAGATTATACGAATAGCTATGACAATATAATCAATGTACTTACTGAAATCTTGGAATCTGGTGAAATCACACCAGGTTCTCAAGAACGTCTTGAAGAAGCGTATGTAGATTATAATCAAAACTATGCTGATACATTGAAAACTTTACAATCTATAAAAGATAGTACAACAATAAAACGTATAGAAGATATCGAAATAAAGAAGATAGACGCAGATAAGAAAAGCATAATTGATATACTTACAAATAACGGTGTCAACAACTCAATTTATCTTGATGATGATAACAACGTTATTATAAATGGTGAAGCTGTACCAGAATTGAATCAAGTTAAGTTAACTATAGATGAACAAAATAAAAAAATTGAATCTATTGTTAGTGGTGGCGAAATCGAAATAGATGGTGAAAAGAAATCTGTACAAGTAGCATTTAGTGACTTAAAACAAACAGTAGATGGAATATCTACTACTGTTACAGACTTTAAACAAACAGTAGAAGGCGATTATTATACTAAAGAGCAAACCACAGCGCAAATCACAACAAAAGCAAATGAAATAACAAACACAGTAGCAAGTACATATGCAACAAAAGAAACAGTTGAAAACATGGGTTCTATGATACAACAAAAGACAGATGAAATAACAAGCACAGTAGCATCATTACAAAAAGACCTAGATGATAATTATTCTACAACTTCCGAAGTTACATCTCAAATAACACAAAAGGCTGATGAAATAACTGGTTCTATGTCTAAGACATACGCAACTAAAGATTCAGTAACAAACTTAGATACGACTTTACAAACAAAAATAGGTGAAGTATCTAGCACTGTATCAAGCGTAAAGAAAGACTTGGCTGACAATTACACAAACAATACAGATCTTGCTTCTCAATTATTACAAACAGAAAACAATATTAAAGCTACTGTATCAGAAACATATGCAACTAAAGATTCAGTACAAACTAACGCATCACAAATTGAACAAAATGCTAAAAAGATAAGTATGGTAGTAGCAAGTGATAGCACAGAAAGTAACGTAATACTTACAGACCATGCTTTAACAGCTATATCAAATAATGTAAATATATCAGCAGATCACATTAGATTAGAGGGTTATACAACAATTAATGGCGGCTTTAAAGTAGATGAACAAGGTAACATAGAAGCTACTAATGCAAATATTAGTGGTAAGATAATCGCTGATTCTGGTGAAATATCATCTAATATGAAAGTCAGCGAACTTAATGTAGAAGGTAACTTATCAGCAGATACATTAACAATAAGAAATCTTAATTGCCAAAACATATCATCATTATTAGTAGATGATGTAGATGTTACTATTGATTCAACTAATGGTAGTGATTTAGCGGTATTCAAAGATGAAGCTGTATATGCTACTTTGCAAGGATGCCTTGAAGCTATGCCAAAGAATCTTAATGGTAATACAGTTAATATTCAGTTATTATCACCAGTTAGCGAAAACGTATTAATCAAAGGATTCAATGGCGGCGCTATCTATATTAAGATGAATAATAAAGATATTAATGGATATGTAAAAGGTCAAGACTGTTCAGCCAGAATATTCCTATATGGTGGTAATACTGTATCTGATATATCTACAGGCGCTACTTCAGCAAGACCAGCTATAAAGCCTGCTACATTAACTACAGAAGATACATATAATTATGGTGTATATTTTGCTAATTGTAATTATGTAATGGTAAGAAATATAGATGTATATGGTAAGACAGGTAATGCAAATAATTATGCTATTGGTGGTGCATATGCGTCTAATATCTATGTACAAAATACAAAAGTAGTTGGTTCTGAAAATGGTATACAAGTAAGAGGTATGGCAAGATGTACAGAACAAAATACATATGGAAAAGTAAATGGTAAAGGGCATCGTGCTATATATGGTGGAACAATTTATATTAACGATGGTACTATGATTAACGGAACCATTGATAAATCAAATTGTTCACAAATTGTTTATTCAACAACAGGAGCAGCTAAAGATGGTACAACAACATCTACTGGAAACAATGACAACACAACAACAGCAACATCTACTATAACATTAAAAAGTAATAGTGGTGATACATACAGATCTACTGTATATAACAACTGGAAAAATGATAATACAGTGCGTCAAGGTGATTATGGTTACGGCGATTGTAACGGCTGCTGGTTCTTCGGAACTCAATTTGCAAAACAATTACAAGGTAAAACAGTTAAACAATTAACACTTAAAGTAACTAGAAATTCTGGTGGTATATCTGGCAGCACAACATGCACATTGCGTATGCATAATTATGCAAGCAAACCAGCATCAGCACCTTCTTATGTATCTGGATGGAGCCAAAACTTTAGCGCTACTATGGGCGCATCTACTACTATAACAATAACTGATTCTACAGTATTAAGTGCTATAAAAGATGGTACATGTAAAGGATTCGGTATTAAGGGTACATATGACAAGACACATTATGCTGTATTTAGTGGATCTTGTACTCTTACAGCTGTAGTAGAATAGGAGGCGTTTGATATGTTAATAGCAATTATAGACAGTGGATGCTTCGACCATATACTTCTTAGGGAAAAGCTCATATATGGAAAGAATTTCACTTCAGAAGGCAATTCTCAAAACGTTACTGATAACTTCGGTCATGGCACACACATTGCAGGAATAATACATGACATTATTCCAGAAGCTCAATTATTAATAATAAAAGTATTAGACAGATATGGTTATGGAACTATAGATGAAATAACACAGGGTATATATTATGCTCTCGATAAAGGCGCAAATATAATTAATATATCTATTGGATATGAAGATCCAGATGATGAATTAAAGACTGCTATTGAAACAGCAGAGAGTAAAAACGTACCTGTTATATGTGCAGCAGGAAACGATAATACAATTAGTTATCCAGCACAATATGGAATCAGCGTAGGCTCTATAGATAACAAAGGTAATGTATCTGAGTTCTCTACTAATAAGGCAATGCTTTATGCAATAGGTGAAGACGTAAAAAGCACATATGTAAATGATTCATACGAGATATTAACAGGCACATCAATGGCAACAGCGAAAATGACAGGATATATAGCAAAATACATTATGGATAACAAGGACACACAAATTATAGATTTTATAAAACAAAGTGAAGGTGACAAATCATGATAGAAACAATAGCAATAATTGCTGGAGTTATTAGTGGACTTGGTGTTATTCTAGGGACTCTATGGAAAGTTCATAAGTTCCTAGAAATATTAGAAGACAAATACGATGAAATGAATGAAGCCATTAAAGAAAATACGATATATGTTTTAAGAATGGCGGTATTAAGTGAAGAAATGCCACTTATTGATCGTATTCATGCTGGCGAAGAGTATGTGAAGCTTGGAGGTAACGGCACTATTAAAAAAAAGTACCAACATCTCCTAGAAGAATATGAAGCCAGAGAAGAAGAACATATGCAATAGAAGGAGGTGAGCACAGTGAAGAAAATAGGAATAGATATCAAAGCTAGATTAAGAAATAAATATTTCTGGGTAAGTTTTATAGCATTATTTGTTATGTTGCTTCAACAATTAGGAATTACTTTACCTATTGATATTAATGCGATAGGTGGTACTTTATTATCAATGGCAGTATTACTTGGTATAGTAGTTGATAATGGTAGCGAAGGATTTAAAGACAATAAAGAAGAAGACAAAGAAGGTGAGTAACTCTATATTTTTATTGTCTCTTTGTATATTATGTATTAAGGAGATGATAGAATGAAAACATGTAAATTAGAAGGATGTAATAATAAGCATCGATGTAAAGGGTATTGTAATAAGCATTATAAACAATACATGAAATACGGAGAAATACCTAAACGAAATCAAAAGACTAAGAATGAAATAGTTGTATATGACGATTATGCAGAAATCATATTATATGATAAAGATTGTAATGAAAGATGTAGAACTTTAATTGACATAGACGATATAGATAAAGTTAAACACATTAAATGGAGTATAAACAATAAATATTATGTTGGGTCTAATGCTCCAAAAGTTAAATTACATAGACTTATAATGAATTGCCCAGATGATATGATAGTAGATCATATAAATCATAACAGGCTTGATAATCGTAAATCTAACCTAAGAATATGCACAGTTAGAGAAAATAACTTTAATAAAAAAAGTAAAGGCGTGTATTGGCATGAAAGCAGAAATAAATGGTCAGCTAGGATACAGGTTGATGGGAAAAAGATATTTTTAGGGTATTTTACAAATAAAGATGATGCCATACAAGCAAGAAGAAACGCAGAGATAGAGTATTTTGGAGAGTATAGAAATGAGTATGAAGACTAGGGTTTGTGCCTTAGTCTTTTATAATACAAAGAAAGGAATTGATGTAATGAAGACTCAAAATGGATTTACTTTATTTGAGAATATATCTGAATTTAAAACATGGTTAAATAAACAAACCGTAAGTAGAAAAATAACTAGACTTCAAGTTCATCATATGGATTTACCTAATTATGATACTTGGGAAAAAACAGATAAAAAAGTATTCTCAGAACCACATCTAGGACGTACAAAATCTTTAGACGACTATGGTAAAAAGACTTGGAATTATAGTGACGGTCATGGTCACTATATCGCACAGCATATAAATGTGTTCCCAGATGGTAAGATAACTACAGGTCGTAATCTTAATAGCACACCAATAGGAATCAAAGGATGGAACACAAATGCAATCTGTATAGAAATATACGGAGATTTTGATAAAGGTAAGGACATTATGACGAACGCTCAGAAAAAGGCTGTCATAGCTTTATATGGAGAGCTATGCAAGAGATTTGATATCGAACCTAGCACCAACACAATAAGACCTCATTGTTGGTTCACTGCTGGAGGTGCTTATCTTGGCAAATATGATAGTAGCAGAAGTGCTAAAACTTGCCCTGGTACCAACTTTATGGGATTTGGCTGCTCACCTGCTGGATTTGCTAAATTTATAAATCTAGTTAAGGATTATGTAAATGGAGATACAGCAACAAAAGAACAAACAGCATTTAAACAATACATAGTAAGATGCACAGCAGAGTCACTTAATGGCAGAAAAGGACCTAGTACTAATTATGATATAGAAACGAAGCTTACTAAAGGTACAGCCGTTACTATAGTAGATAAATCTGGTAAATGGTTAAAAACAAAATCTGGATACTGGATTCATAGTGCATATGTAGAATTTGTTAAATATGTATAAAAATAATTCGGAGGGCTTCGGTCCTCCTAGAAAGGAAATGATAGTTTTGTCAAATATAAATAAAGAATTTATAATCGTAGTAGATGTAAAAAAAACCACTGTTAAATACAGTTCTTCTATGGCTTTTTATGTTACAGATAAGAAAACAAGCAATATATTCTGCCAACTTGTTATTAATGAATCAAAGAATGAATTAATCAATAAATATGCACCTATCGAAAATTCGTCAGACTACAAAATAACACTACGAGTTATCAAACCTAATAATGAACCTAAAGAACTTGAATTTACATTACTAAATCAACGTGACGCTTTCTTCATGGTAGATTTACCAGATGAATATAAAGATTACACAGGTACTTATAAATGTGAGCTATTTGTTGATTGTATGGTTAACGGCGAGCTTGAAAGAATAACAACTTCATCTTTTAACTACACAGTTAAGCCTAGTATAATGAATGATTTAGATGAAGTTATAGAGGGCGACCCAGACTATCCAATATTAGATACATTATTAGATAAATTAAATGGCGTAGGAGACAGCGGTTTTGCTACTAATGAATCAGTAAACACAGCATTAGCAAGTAAAGCAGATATAAACCATACACATGATGGATTAGTAGCAACTATAGGCGATGGTACAGATTGGCATGTATTAACTTTTGATGATATTCCAATAGATACAAATAGATATTATTACTTAAATAAAGTGAAGGTTAATTATGTATCAAAGGGAACAGCTATGTCAAAACAATTTGATAATGAAGCTGTACATATAAGATGTAGCGCAAATAGAATAGTAAATGATGTAAGATACAGAACCTTTACTATTTATACTAGCAATAGCCTTATTGAATTCAGCGAACAAGAAGATGGAACATTATCACTTTCATTTGATGAACCTTTCCCTACTCGAAGCGAAGTAGATAATAAAATAGAACAGGCAACTGAAGATTTTGTTACAACTTCAACATTAAATACTAAATTAGCTAATAAAGCAGATAAAGATCATACGCACAGTGATTATGTAACTAGCGCTGCACTTGAATCAAAGAATTATGCTACAGAATCATTTGTTAATAATGCTATAGCTAATGTATCTGGTTCTGGTGGTAACATACAAACAGTAGCTTTTGATACTAGCGCAGCTTTCGATAATTTACCTACTGGCGGATACACTTATTTAGTAACTGATTCTACAGCACTAGCGTTACCTGTGGGGTTAAATAATAATATCGTTCATATATATAAACATCCTAATGATGTTATCATTATTACTTCAATAGATAATGCTGTGTATACATTTGTTAAGCGCTATGGAGTATGGGAACATACTGAAACAGTGTCTTGTGTCACTACTGATTCATTAACTACAACATTATCTGATTATGCTAAAACAACAGATCTAAATAATTATGCTACTACTGCATCATTAAGCAGCTATGCAAAAACATCTGATTTAAGCAGCTATGTAACTACTGAATCATTTAATACAGCATTAGGCAACATAGAAAGCCTTTTAAGTAATATTTAAGGAGGTGGTCTAATTGTCAATAACAGATCAAATTACAAGATTACAAAATGCTAAAGCTAGTATTAAAGCATCTATAGAAAATAAAGGTGTGAGCGTTAG
>ERZ808292.276-NODE-276-length-13629-cov-4.082879_pt1 | contig 13629 bp, 22 predicted proteins | sample MGYA00521275_ERZ808292 | MGnify/ENA primary metagenome ERZ808292 (study PRJEB31516, sample SAMN03275613) | gut metagenome | biome: mammalia-associated habitat; material: feces | host: Papio cynocephalus | place: Kenya | collected 2012-07-26 ... | reverse complement strand
TAACATAGGATTTGAACGTGGCTTATGAAGATTAGACTGGCAAAGAAGATAATGAAAGCAAATATCCTTGATGGCAAGATTGGATATTGGCATAGTAAGTTGACCTATACTGTATGAGGTTTGATGGATGTTTAGACCACCGCATCACCAAGGCGATAAGTTTAACAAGAAAACATAAATAAAATGGCAAAGTTAGATACAACGTTATCTGTAAAGATAATCAAAGACATGGAGAAAGGTAGCATTGAGTTGGTAAACCCAAGTACGGATGGAGCTGAAATTCCAGCAATACTATTCTGCAAGCTCTTGGAGGCTATGCACAAAGTTGAGGTTGAATGGAACGAACAACTTAGAAAGGGATAGCTTATGTACAAGCGAGATAGCATTTTCGGAAAGATAGCCTATTGGTTTCGTTCTGGTCAGCTAGGACTAAGCGATAAGAAACGAAAGTATCAAGATACCTTGTGGTGGAAGCGAATAGGAAACGCATCCAAGCGCAAGGCGATTAAGGAACTAGATAAAGCATTTTAGAATATGGGAATAAAAAGAAAATCTCAAAATACCATCAGCAGGGATGATGTATCAGAACAGCTTCTTCAACAGAATCTACGTGGTTGGAAGAGCAATCCGAAGTATATTTTGGAAAATCTATACGTGTTCAACTGGGAGAGTGATTTCCTTGTCAATACTCGAAGCGGATATTGGTATGAGGTGGAATGCAAAATATCGCTCGCCGATTTCAAGAACGATTTCGTTCACAAATGGCAGAAGCATGAGTTGATGAAGACAGGCGTTTGGTACACTGCCATTTTCCTATGCCGAACGAACGACGAGAAGGAGTTATCCAAGTATGAGCCTTACCAAGGTTACTACATTCAGAAGGAAGGCAAGGCATGGAATGTTTACATTCGTCAGCAGTCGCCTAACCAAGCCTTACGACGTTCGCCCAACTACTTTTCGTATTGTGTACCTTGGTATCTTGGCGATAAGGTGCTTCCTCTTATTCCTGAATATGTAGGGTTGATAGTACTAACGGAAGATGGTAAGTTGAACGAAATCAAAACTCCAAAGAAACTGCACACCGAAAAGTACACAGACGAAGAGTTGAAGCTATGTGAAAAATTTTATTACGCCTACCGCAACTGGAAGGAAAATTCGGAACGTATCCGTAATGACAAAGAAATCAAGCGGCTTCGTAACGAAATATCCTTCCTTAAAGCAGAATACAGGGCTGTGGCGGGGTGTGACATTAAAGAAGTATTTTAAATATTTAGAATATGGAAAAGAAAGTATTGAACCTATCACTTACTAAGGAGTGGTACGAGAAGGTAGCTTCGGGAAAAAAGACCGATGAATATAGGGAGATTAAGCCGTATTGGACTAATCGGCTTTTCGATGTCCGCAAAGAAACATCAACTATATTTGTTGGATTTGATACGGCATTGAAGGAATTAGTTAACAGCGGATGTATGTTTAAAAGACCTTACACCCACGTTCGCTTCACTAACGGCTACCCAAAGGGCGGCGAGCCTTACATTGAGAAGGAAATCGTGAGCATCACCATCGGAAAGCCTAAGAAAGGGCTTTGCCCAGACAAGTGGTTGGATAAGGATTTTTTTGTTATTAAGTTCAAATAATATATGACAAACGAAGAATTTTGTAGGGTACATATTGGTGAGCCAGTTCTTTACAAAGGAAAGGATATTGGTGCTTATGTGGCAGGGTACTTGGAAAAGAAATACATCATCCTTGGGTTTGATACCTATAATGGCTGTATTTCTGACTTCACTCCAAGAGTGAGAACAGTAGCGAGAATTTGGCAATCATACCGATTCGCAAAGATGAAGTATCTTTCGTTTGATGAACATAAAACTAAGTAGTATGGATAAGTTAGAACAACATATAGTGAAGATGCAAGGTATCTTTGATTGCCTTTTGATGCAAAAGAAAATCAACAGAGACCTTAGTAGGTTGTTAAGTACAGGATTGGAATTGATATACCAAGCATCGCAAGTTTACAGCAAGCAAAATCAAAGGCAACATTCAGCGAGGTTGAGAAATACGTGAACGACCACATCAATATGGCTGACACAGAAATCTTGGCAGCCGAGTTAGAAAGAAGACAAGAATATAACAAAGAATGATATGGGAATAGTAGCATTAATATTCGCTGTGGTAGCTTTTCTGTCAGTCGTTGCAATTGATATATTTCAGTGCGAAGTACGACAAGCTGAAAGCGGAATACGAGTTCCTTATGAAAGGTATCACGATGATTGAGAAAGAAAGGAAGATGTATCAGTTGCGCAAGAATGATTCTACAAGCACCGAGTTATTTTATAGATTGAAGTATCATGGTGCGATTGATAGCTTCCTTGATGTATTGTTTAAATTAGGAAAAACGAAATGAATAGATTAGAAGCATTAAAGAAAATTGCGAGTTTGAAGGCAGCTTTACCTGCTGCAAGTAAGGAGATTGATGAAATTATCAATGTGCTCTCTAAGCCAATTTGGCACGACTTGAACGAAAAGAAGCCTGAGTATCGTAAATGGGTGATGTTCCGCTTTAGTGGCGGCGGTATCAACCCTACTGCTCTTCACTATGGAGCAATGAGCGATGATATTTGGATTGTCACTAGAGGTGATGGCACTAAGCGCATTGAAGCTTTGTACGAGTGCTATGACAAGATAGAGTGGCTTGATTTTGATGAACTTAATTAGTAAATGTATTGCAATATGAATAGAAAGTACAGATACACGAACAAAAGCGAACGTCCTATTCCTAAGTATTAAGTATAAAGATGGTGATGTTGCTTGGTTTTTGGATGGTTGGTTAGAATGTCCTCAGCGATGTATCGTAAAAGGTTGTTGTGCTGTGTCGTGGACTGATAGCAGTATAGAAGACTGTTCGGGTTGGTATATTGCATACCGATATAAACCAGATAATTATGAACGCATGAAGCGGTCTGCAATTAAAGAGGAAGAGCTGTTTGACACCGAGCAGGAAGCGTTGTTGGCACAGTTCGAGGATTACAAGGATAGTGTTAAACGTAAGTTAGAGTACTTCAAAAAAGCTGCAAATAGATTAGGAATGAATGATACATTTTCCTTAGAGTATAAGAAAGGGTAGGGCAAATGCTCTATCCTTTCTTGTTATATAAGACGTAATCAATCACTTTTCGGTTTGCTTCATCAATCCGTTGTTGGTCTTTACGAACGTATATAGATGTGATTCGATGTCCGCTCTTATGCCCAAGACAGTCGGCTATCACATCCATGCTGATACCTATCTCATAAGCAATAGTTGCAAAGGTATGTCTTGCCCAGTAGGTTGTGACTTCGGGTATACCGATTTCTTTGCAGATTTTTCCTAGCACCCGATTCGTTGATTGGTCGAAGCTAAGATAAGAGGCATCCCTATCGAACTGCTTAATAAGGTGTTCTTTCCCTTTATACTTTTCGATTATCTCAAATGCTTCGGGTTCTACCTTTATATTATATAGCGTACCTGTCTTTGCTCGGCGATAGATAATTCTTCCATTTTCAATTTTTTGCAATTCGGATAAATCCTTAACATTTATGCCCATAAGGTAAAATATGAGGAAAAACATATCTCTGTGCTTTGAACGAATAGAAGTCAATTTTACGTCATGCAATTTTCTTAATTCCTCAACTGTAAGTGAACGTTTCTTTGTCTCTTCCATCTTTATAGAATACATATTAAATACATACTCTTTAATCAACCCTTTCTTGCGAGCAAAATTTATAATGGCACGGATATTCCTCAATCGGACAGCGATAGTGTTCTTCGTATTTTCTTTCTTAAGAAACTCACAAAAATTATCTAACCATTCAATATCTATATCCTCAACTCTCAATGTATCGTAATCACAGAAGGCTTTCATTCTATTCTCTGTTGCAATATATAGCTTTATTGTACCCTCGCTATCTTTCTTTGAAAGAAAGTCTGACATCTGGGTTTTAAAGAGATGGTTTTCGTATTCTTTTTTATCCTCTTCATTTGATAGATAGAGAGATAATTTCTTATTTGAAAAATACCGCAATTTTCCCTCTGCTTGAAGCTCTATAACCTTATCATTAATATCGGATAAGCGTTTGCCTAGTTTTATGTTGATAAGGCGTTTATCTGGCAAATTCTTCACCTTCTCGTTCTTAGCATCCCAATCCTCTTCCTTTAGCTCGTAGCCAGTGGATATGTAGATTGCCTTGTCTTTACGAGCAACCTTGAATTTTAAAGGAAACTTTCCATTGTTAAGCCTTCTCCTTTTGTCTAGTTTGATAGAAACCTTTATCATTGTCGTATCTCCTACTTTTTGCACGAAATTTGCACGTTATTTGAATCAAATAGCAAAGTTTCGTTTCTTTTTGAAAATATAATTTGATGCAAAGATAGCTATTTTATAGCAATTATTGCTCTTTTATTCCGCTTTTTTGAATAATTCAACATATTTTTTTCAATACTTTTTCGGTATTAATACCTTTCTTTGTTGCCTTTTGATTATCAGATACTTATATGAAACGAAAAATATCGTTTGCATGAAATTTGCTCGTTTTGCGTTTTGTACTGCTACTTTATGGTGATGCAACAGCGCACACGATACCATCCTCTAATGTCTGCTGTATCAACTGTGAAATCTGCAAAGTTTGGATTCACAGAACGACAGATGATTTTTGTGTCGTCATCTTTAACTTGTAAGATATTCTTTATAATTGCTCCGTTCACCGTATCTAACACATAAGTGCACCCCCACTCAATGAAAGCTTTCTCGTTGATTTTCTGCACAAGAACTTTGCTTCCGCTTGGGTACTCGGGTGACATGCTATCTCCTGTGACGGAAATAGCCATAGTGATATTGTCGATAGGAGAGATAATCATTTCACAATCGTGGCGTTGTATCTGGCTTTCGAAATTATCGGGTGTACCGCCTTGTGCCGCAACTGGGAGAAGTGGAACTTTATAGAACTTACCCTCCTCCTCTAACTTATCTTCGTTAGTCATAAAACCTTCTCCGTTTTGCAGCCAATTGACATTTATGTCTGGGTAAACTTCTTTAAGTGCTCTCATTGTCTTTAGTGAAAGTTCCTTTGAATTGTAGAAATGACTGATGCTTACTCCGATACTCTCTTGAAACTGTGCCATCGATAAATTCTTGTATTCAGCCACTTTTTTTGCTCTTTCTAGTAATGTGCTCATATTTTATATTAATTATTATTAAATTGTTAATAGGAATTAATAGTATTCCAAATATTTTTATTAATTTTGCGGTGTAATTCAAAAGCACCACTTTAATATGGTGCAAAGATATGAATAATATATTAATTTTTATATAAATATATAGTTAAATATGGTTATAAAATCACAAAAAGAGAAAGAACGCATGATTTGTCTATCCGTTGACAAATACATGGAGCAGGGTCTCAAGAAGTCTGAGGCAGTGCGGCGTACAATGAGTGACTTCAATTATGCTTGTGAGGCATCAATCTATGGTGTACTCAAACGCAATAAGATGAAAGGAGGTAGTAATGATAAATGAACCGCCCGACGTAAAACCAAAAGGTCGATACTCAATCAAAGAGACTGCCGAGAAGCTACAAATCAGCGCAACGACAATCTATCGCTATCTTAAAGGTGGCATACTTAAAAGTCTCGTAAGACCAAATGGTCAATTAGCTATCACAGGGTTTGAAATCACAAGATTTTGGGGTGGCGAGTATATATAATATAATAAGGTGTAATTATGGAACAAAAGGAGATACGAAACGCAATTACATTATTAGAATCACAAGGCTACGAAGTTATACCTCCACAAACTATCTCTGTTATTAACGAAGAGTTTGAACAATGGTGGAAGATGTATGGAAAATGTGTTGGAAAGCAGAAATGCTTGAAGAAGTGGCAGCACATGACGAAGAAAGATAGAACCGCTTGTATGGCTGCTACTCCTAGGTATGTCGCTTCAATTACACAGAAAGTGTATCAAAAGCACCCTCTTACATATCTTAATGGTCGTGGCTGGGAAGATGAAGTTTATTCTGAGTATGATGGAGTACAACAACAGCAACAGCAAACAGAGCTTAACTTCGCAAGAACAGCAGCGGAAGTCTTTAACGCTGATTAACGGCGAGAAATGGATGCAAGAGAATTATCCAATAATCAGTCAACGAAAAGAACCAGTTCTTTCGTTATCTATCGCAACAAAAGATAAAAATTCATTGGTTGTGATTGATAAGAAATTAGGTGAAGGCGTTGCATTGAATTGGGTAAAGGCTCAACTCTTAGACACTTATCGAATATTAGGTGCTTCGCAAGTTATAAGCAGTTTACAAATTGTAATAATGGCAAGGCGAATAAGGAATATTTATTTCTATCTATCGCCAAGCGAGCTTACTTACTTTTTTGAATCTGTAATTGGCGGAGGGTATGGAGATATATATGTCGGTAAAAGCATTAATCCACAAAATCTTATGCAAGCCCTTAGAAAATTTGACACAGAAAGAGCAAATATGTTGTCTGATAATGAGTTTAATGCTAATGAGGTGTTGAAAGGAAAATCAGAAGCAACCAATATTGATATTGTAAATAAGATTTGCGATGCTTTCAAAAAAAAGTACATAAAAGAGCACGTAGGGTGTAGAGCACCTAATCCATACAAATCCTTTAAGGATAAGAAATAATTTTTAGTTTAACGTTAATATAAAAAGAATGAAAATCAAAATTAAATCAATGACCTTACAGAACTTTAAAAAGGTTCGGAGTCAAGAAATTTCCTTTAGCCACAATATGCTTGTAAGTGGCGGTAATAAGGTAGGTAAGACAACAATCTATGATGCTTACCTCTGGGCAATCTTTGGCGTTATCAGCAAGAAGAATGGTACAGTGCAACCGCTTGATGCCGATAATGAAGTCATTCATCACTTAGAAACATCTGTTACTGTCGTGCTCAATTACAATGATGAGCGTGAAGTTAAGGTTCAGCGCATTCTTTCCGAGAATTGGAAGGGCAAGGGTACGGCAGACGAAAAACTTCAAAGTACCACGCAAGAGCGTCTGTTTAATGACGTTCCACTTTCTCAGAAAGCTTTCAATGAGAAATTGGAGGAGCTTTGCCCTATTAATAAGTGGATGGTACTTTCCAACGTGAACATCTTTATGTCCTACAAGATTGATGACCGCCGCAAGATGCTTATGTCATTGGCTGGTGAAATCAACGAAGAGGAATTGATGAAGCCTTATCCGTTGGTGTACAAAGGAGTTGTCGAGGAGAAAAAGCAGCTCTCTGATATGCTCTTGCAACAGAATACGACAAAGAAGAAGGCTGACGAGGAATTGAAGTTGATTCCAGCAAAGGTACAAGCACAAGAGGCATTGCGTGTAATAGTTGACTTCGATGCATTGAAAGCCCAAAAAGAGGCATTGGATGCCGATATATCCTCTATTGATGCCGCTTTGGAGGGTAAGAGTGAGAAAGACCCTGCTATGGAGCAGTATCTTGCTAAATTGCAAGAATACAATAAGAAGGTAGCGAACGCTCAGAGAGTTTGGCAAGATGCAAAGATAAAGGATATTGACGAGCTTACGAAGCAGATTTCTTCGGCATCTAATACTTTGCAAGATGCCAAGACTACCGCAAGCACAAATCAAGAGGCTTACAAGAATAACAAAATCAAGTTGATTGAAGTCACGGAGAAGTTCAATAAAAAAGTCAAAGAATGGAGTGATGTTAACGAGAAGGAATTTAGCTATGAGCAAACAGATGTTTGTCCTGTTTGTGGTCGTCCTTATACGGACGATATGAAGTCAGCGGAATATAATAACGCTGTAGAGGAGTTCAACAAGAGTAAGTCCGATATGCTTACTAAGTTACAAAACGAGGCAGGAGAATTTAAGCAGCAAATGGCTGTTATAAAAGGAAATATCAATACCTACGAGCAGATAACAAAAGCTCACGACGAGGAATCTGTGAAGAACGCCAAAACTTCTTATGATACACTGATTAAGCAGCGTACAGATAAGCAAAACGAGGTGTGGGAATCAACTGCCGAGAAAGTCGTTTTTGATAAGGATAAAGCGGATATTGAGACATCTAAGCCAGTTGTTAAGGTTGATGCAACAGTCGAGGATAATAAGGCAAAGAAAGAGCTTCTGCTTAAGAATCGTGATGAGCTTACAAAATTATTGGCTGGCGAGGAAACTAACAAGCGTATTGATGCCGAGAAGGAGAAGCTAAACAAACGTTCCGTTGAGCTTTCACAGGTTATCGCTGATTGTACTGAGACTATCAAACAAATCAAGGCTTATAAGAAAGCCAAGATTTCTCTCGTTGAGGAAAAGGTAAATTCTTATTTCTCTCTTATCCGTTGGAAGTTCTATGAGCACAACAAGACGAATGACGATGAGAAGGAGATTTGCACGGCGATTGACAAGGATGGCATTGATTACGACAACACAAATGATGGAACGGTCATTGATATGGGTGTTGATATCATCGGTGGTATATCAAAAGCCTCTAACATCTTTGTCCCTCTTTTCGTTGACCGCAAGGAATCAGCAGAAAAGATTGTGCCTGTTGAGCAACAAACTATATTCCTTCAATGCGTTTACGGTCAGCCTTTGAAGATTGAATCAATTTAGTATTATTTTATATATCATATAATATGGAAGAAAATGGAATCGTGGTTTCACAACCACAGAACGGCGAACTTAATATGTTCGCCAACAAAGAGAGCTTTAACACTGGTTACACAATGGCAAAGGTTCTTGCCGAATCAACTATTGTACCGCCGACATTCAAGGGCAACATCGGTAATGCGATGATTGCTATTGATATGGCACAGCGTATGCACACCAATCCATTGATGGTGATGCAAAATTTGTACTTGGTCTATAACCAACCTGCTTGGTCGGCAAAGTTCCTTATTGCTTGTATTAACGCAAGTGGACTTTTTGCTACTCCTCTTCGATATGAGTTCGTAGGTGAGAAAGGAAAAGACGATTGGGGATGCTATGCCTTTGCTATTGATAAGCAAGGCGAGGTATTGAAAGGCTCGATTGTAACAATGGGTATTGCAAGAGCAAGTGGATGGCTCACTAAGAAGGATTCTATGTGGCAGAAAGAGCCTGAGCAGATGCTTCGTTATCGTGCCGCCACTCGTTTTCAAACAGCTTATTGCCCAGAAATCTCATGTGGACTTGCTATCAAGGAAGAGATTGAGGATGCTCATTGCACAGAGGTAACTCCCGATAATGTAGAGCAACTTTCAGAAGCAGAAAAGCTCGCACAGGCACAGCAGCAAGAGACAGCGGAAGCTAACTCTCAGTCGCTCGATATGAATAACGGCGAACAGAAGGAGGAAAATAAGCCTTCCGATAAGCAACCAAGCGAGGAAGAGAAACCGCAAGAGAACGCAAAAAATACGGCTCAAACCAAGTCTAAGGCGCAGCCGATGGGCAAACAAGAAATGCCAGATATGTTCAAGCAGCAGTAATCGTTGAATCTAATAGGAGAGGGAACAATCCTTCTCCTATTAACAAATATAAAATTTTTATGGAGTTAATAACTTTAGGCAGTGGGTCAAGTGGTAATGGCTACATATTGCAAAACGATGAGGAAGCACTCATCATTGAATGTGGAATGCCTTTAAGCGATGCTACCGAGGCAATCGGCAATGACCTCAAAAAGGTTGTCGGGTGCTTGATTACTCACAGCCACGGCGACCACGCAGGATATATCAAGCAATACGCTCGCCCTTTCAATATCTTTTCAACACAAGGAACTTTAGAGGAGAAGAATGCAAAGGATGGTGATTTTCATTATCACGCTTTACCGATGCTGAAAGAGTTTAAATTAGGAAACTTTGTTGTAAAGGCTTTCGATACCGTCCACGACACGAAAGAACCTTGTGGGTTCATCATCTATCACCCAGATATGGGGGATATGCTTTTCCTTACGGATAGCCATCACATCAAATATAAGTTCAGCCTCTCATTCGATTATATCCTCATCGAGTGTAACCATACTGATGCGCTGGTTGATAAGAGCGTCAAGGAAGGCATCATCCCGAAGAAGGTAGGAATCCGTGCAAAGGCTACGCACATGAGCTTGAATCGCTGCTTGAATTGTTTGAAAGAGAATAATTTAGAAAAGACAAAAGGCATTGTGCTTATCCACATGAGCGCAAACAACGGAAACGCAGAGTTATTTACCTCAGAGGTTGCTAAGGCTACAGGCAAGGCTGTATATGTTGCAAAGAAAGGGTTTCGACTTGAATTACTCAAATGAAAACTATTGAAGAAATGGCTTTCTTGCACATCATAGAGCAACTACAAGAGGAGGTTACGCTTCTCTCTGAGGAAAATAGATTATTGCGTGAATCAATCAAACGTTATTTCAATGAAAGGAAGAACTGAAGAGCCTTGTTGCGGTAAATGCTATTGGTTTGAAAACGAAGATTGCTTTGGCGAGGGGTGGTGTGATGTAAGTGATACGGAAACATCTTGTGATTTAGTTTGTGATGAACATAAATTTTAGAAAAATGATAATAGAAGCAAAACAGATTAACGAATGGACAGAGCGTGCATATAAAAATGCCGTAAAGCACGGTTGGCACGAAGAACAGAAGTCAACGTCACATTGGCTGATGATGATTATAACAGAGGTCGCCGAAGCTGTGCAAGCCGACCGCAAAGACCTTTGGATGGACAATTTGGATAAGAGCGGACTTGAATGTGTGCTTGCAAACGACCATCAAGGAGGTTTGGTAGAAGATTTCTATGAGCGAAATATCGAAGGTAAGGTAGAGAGTGAGCTTGCTGACATCTGCATTCGTATGTTCGACTTTATGGGAGTGAATCGCTTCACCGTAAAGGAGAATATTCTTAATCAGCCTTCCGCTTATACGGATTTATCTTTTACAGGAATAGCATTCTGTGTAACTGAGCGCATATCAGACATTATTAATAATATGTATGATAGAGAAACTTTTCTTTCTTCTATCTTATATGCTCTTAACAGTGTTTTTGAATGGTCAGAAGCCTTAAATATCGACCTCATTCAGCACATCAACTTAAAGATGCGCTACAACGAGAGCCGTGAATATCATCACGGAAACAAAAAATACTGATACAAGAAAGGCGGTTACTCATCCCGAGTAGCCGCCTTTGTTATCCTATACAATTTTATACCCAACAAAAACTAAAACCTAATATATAATAAGGTACACTTATTTCTTCTTAATCTTTGATTTTATGAAAGGCAAGATAATCAATATCACGGCAAAAATAGCAATAAATGTTGCACATATCTTTCCTAATCGAAGAAACATACTATCCATCTTTCCAAGCTGCTTTTCTATATACACAGGGTATGGTATTGAATCTTGCTTTTCTTTTTGCAGTGAGTCGATTTTGAGTCGATAAACTGCCAAGCTATCTTTGTATGACTTAAAATAAGATACACTATCTTTGAGCTTCTGAACATCTTTCTCAGAATAATTGTGGCTCTCATAGTGATATTTGTCTTGTCTCAGAATATTACCATCTTTATCAACCATCGTTGAGGTTGAATCCCTAATATGGTTTGTTTCTATTTTGCTCGTTTCTCTTTGCTCCTTCTGAGACTGCTGAAATCGCTCAAAGGTAGCTGATACACGAGCATTGAACAATGAATCCCAGTGCGACTGTCTGTCGCTGATATACGTCTGTCTTGTAACCACCTTCGGGGTAGCTGAGCAGCCAGCAACAATCTGTATCATAAGAAACAAAAGTACCGAGATTGATAAATTATACAATACATCTTTCCACTTCATAAGCTATGCTATTTTGAAGGCTATCAAAGCCCTGTTCCAATACTTCTTACAACTTTCCAAGCCATTTGTACCACCATTGATTTTCCTGCGTATCGCCACGATGTCGTTTGTGTCGGCGATTGCATTCAATCCATGGATAAACCAGTACCACATACCGCTCTTCACAGCCCCAAGAGGCTGCTCCAGCAACTGAGGTTGTTCAACTACATCACCTTTGCAGTATTTTGAATTCTTGTATGCTTGATAGTTCGCCCTGCCTGTCAAATGCAAGAAGCCACGCCCCTTGTATCTATACCCATCGCCTTTTTTTGTATTACCCAACATCTTTGCGAGTTTTCCGACCTCGTATTTTTGACAGTAAGCAGCGTTCCCGATTTCTCTTACATGGGCAAGTTCCATCGTCTCATGCGCAACTTGCGCCAAGAAGTTCGCCATTCTCAGCTTCGTGTTGATACCGAACATATCCGCATATCCGTTAATGTACGGCAGATATTTGTCAACGTATTTCTTTGCGTTCGGCATGATGGCTAAAATCTGTTCTCTTGTTACGTTCATACCTTACCCTCCGTAGCTTTAAATCCTTCCTCTAAGGCATCACCTACATCATCACTCTTTTTCTTTACAAGTGCAATGAAGAATGCCTTTAAGAAGCCTTTTATTGTCTTCTTCTTAACGATTACCCCACGAACATAAAAGAAGTGCCCCAGTGAACTAGGAAGCTCAATCAATACAGCAATAATTGCTGTTGCTAACCAACCTCCCCAGATATAATCCAAGTGCAGCTGTGGTAATAGTGCCTTTCCGAAGGATATGCCGACAATCATATAAATCATATAGTCTATGAATTTGTTTGCCGTCTTTCTCCTTGCCCTTGAACGTCTGAACTTATTCTGCTCACACAAAAGTTCGTTACCTTTTGCTTTTGCTTCAAGATAGTGCATTTTACTTTCTTCACAGCCAAGGCGATAATCTGCAAGTATCAGAATAGCAATAAGCAGAAGCATCCACCTCATATCCCAAAGCATCGTACTAAGTTCTCCGCCGAATAGCAGAATGCCTGTTGCTCTTGTTCCTGTATTTCCAACTTCTCCTACCATAAATCGTTTTTGCTTGCAAAGATAGCTTTTTATATCTAACATAAAGCAATATTCTTTCTTTGGCTGTAAACAAATAAAGAGAGACTTATAAAAAATCTCTCTTTAAGAATGATTCAAACTGTATATATCTACTTCAAAAAGTATTCTCTTATATCATATACACCATCCTTATCTTTAAGGAGGTCGATAGCCATATTGTAGGCATATTTCACAAGCTCAGTAGGCTCAATTTCTGAGATAGAGTTTTTGCCTGCTATATTAGCAATCGTATCTCCGTGGTCGCTTACTACTTGGTTCATCGCAACATACAGAGCATAGTCATTATAGCATGGATTTTCTTCTGTATGCAAACCGAGCTTTTCCATTGCATCAAGCCAAGTTTGTTTATCCCAAATAGCTTGTGGATTCATCTTCGCGACAATATCATCAGCCTCCTTCTTTGTAAGATAGTTATGCCATTTTACGGAACAAAGCTGACTAAGATACTCTTCTGCCAAGGTAGGCTTCAATTCTACGAGGTCGCACATCATTTCCCTCATCGTATCGCCGAAAATGTGCATAAACTTAGGAGTGCTCGATGTAGTCATAATCTGATACAGCTCATCAAACTTTTTCATAAATTCCTTTTGTTCCATATTATATTACATTAAAAATTATTCTGTTATCAATGCCTTCAATTCCAAGAAATCATCTGGAGTAATACTGATGC
>ERZ808292.273-NODE-273-length-13742-cov-6.450574_pt1 | contig 13742 bp, 6 predicted proteins | sample MGYA00521275_ERZ808292 | MGnify/ENA primary metagenome ERZ808292 (study PRJEB31516, sample SAMN03275613) | gut metagenome | biome: mammalia-associated habitat; material: feces | host: Papio cynocephalus | place: Kenya | collected 2012-07-26 ... | reverse complement strand
GACCAATTTGAACCATTATAACTGGATCATAATTATCATTTTCATTATTCCAATCATAAATATAATTCATCATCTCATAAATTGCTTTACTTTCACGGTTAAGTAAATTAGTATTGGACCAATCTAAGATTTTACATCTTCCAAAATTAGCAAAATCAAACATATCTTGAATAACAGGATAAGTTGATGAGTCATTAATATAACTTGGTACATTTACCATATGAGTTTCCCCATCAACAAAACTTCCATACCATTCTAAATTTACTTTTAAATCATATTTTTTAGCAAAATCTAAATAATACTTTAAATCGCTAAAATCATAATTATCATAACTTTTTTCGATTTGACTCCACATAATGGAAAGTTCAATCGTATTCATATTTGTTTCTTTAGCAATAGCAAAGTAATCTTCCATTTCGCTTGCTTTTTTAAAATCAGCATTAATAAATAAATCCGTGCGTAATAATGATGAAATGATAATTTGTGGTACATCATCACGGTTTACTAATATTGCTTTGCCACTTTCAGACATTTTTTGTTTGTAAGGAGCTACAAAATTATCCTTGTTATCAATAATATCGTTATTTTTATTAGTATTATTACTTGTATTACTACCTGTATCACAACTACACATGCTAAGAAGCATTAAAGGTAAAATTAAATATTTTATATTTTTCATAACTTTAACCTCCGATATTATCCCAAGTTGATGAAGCTAATTTAGTTGTTCCACTATAAGTAACATGATATAAAGTGTTTGCTTTAAGTGTTATTTTATTATCTTTATTAACTTCTTCTACTTTATTAAATTCATTATCGATATAGTGACCAATGGATATATCATTGATATTAATATTGCCTAATGTTACTTCACTATCATTAGTCACATAAATATCAATTGTGTTACCAGTATCAAGCGCATATCCAATCGCACTCTTAGAAGTATTAAATGTTATGCTCGCATTAGTGGTATTAATATTTTGCGATATGCTTTCGCTTGGATAATCACTTTTTATATTAAAGCAAGCAAAGTCTTCATTACTAACATTATAAATAACACTGCTTACTTCTTTTAAACCATTAATAATATTTTTAGTCGATTCATAATGAGCTTTATAATTAAATTCACTAAAGGAATTTTCTTTAAAAGTCATAACTCCTTGATCCACACTACTAGAACCATTTTTAACAAAGAATGGCGAAGTAATTAAATCATAAATTGAATAACCTGCGTGTTGTGACATTGCGGCTAAAATAAGTGATGGAGTATTAGAATAATTTCCATCATTTTCCGCGATATGACCAAAATTGTTAGTAATTTTAGTCGCAAACATCGATGCTAAACCTTTAATATTTTTAACACTTGAGTTATAAGAATCATCACCAACAATATCAATACCTTCTAGATTATGAATTCTTGTCACAAATTCAGGAGCATTTTTAACTTTTTCTCCATCATATATTCCATTTCCAGAACTTAATTGATCCGCGCCTGTTGAATTAGCAAAATTTACACGTGTATATACTTTATATTTGCTATTTTTAACAGCTTTGCCTAACTTATCTAAGGAATTACATATTTTTTCATAACCTTCTTCACTAGTCATTTTAATGCCTGTAACTCTTGATAAAACATTTTGTTGACTAATACGGAATCTTACAAAAATATCTGGTTCATTTAATACTTGCACACCTATTACAGGTTTTTTGCCTTCATGGGTAGAATCAAATTCATAAATATAATCCATCATTTTGGTTATCGCATTACTTTCACGGTTCATTAAATTTTCATTATCAAAATCTAAAAACCACATAATACCATAATAATTCCAATATTCACCTGTTCTTAAGGCATCAAATTTTGGATAAGTTTTGCCATCTCTTAAAATATAATCTGGAACAGTATAAGAATGTGAATCTCCGCACATATTTGTACCAAACCATAATAATTCGATTTTTAAATTATAGCGATTAGCAAATGTTAACATATGCCATAAAAATGTATAATCAAATTGGTCTTGTTCTATTTCTAGTTTTGCCCATTCAATTGGTATTTGCACTACGGTTACACCTAGTTTTGATGCTTCTTTAAATAGTAATTCGACTTCATCATATGATAATTTATCGCAGTTCATAAACGCATCAACACGAATTTGTGAACCCATAAATAAGAAATCTTTGCCATTTACTTTAATATGATTTCCATAATTATCTTTAACAATCTCTGAAACTAAGACATCATTCCCATCATATATTGGTGCTTTTTTATCTGGATCATCAATCGAAGTATTATTTGATGTACTTGGTGTGTTATTACTTGGCTTTGTGGAATTAGAAGTTGAATTTGTATTATTACAACTTGCTAACATTCCTAATAACACTAATAAAGATACTTTCTTAATATTTTTCATACTACTCCTTCTTAGCATCTAAATTATCTTCATTTGACGCTAGTTCTTCATTTTTTGTTACTTTTTTCTTTTTTAGTAAAGTTAAAGTTATAATTCCTCCAGCAATAATAACAACTACAGCACCACTAATTCCTAAAATTAATCCTAAATTAGAAGAGTTATTATTATCATTATTTTTAGAAGGTAAGACATTAAATTCTTTTATAATTGTTTCTTTATTTCCATAAATATCTTCTACAACTACTTTAACCGTGTATTTTCCTTCAATTGTAACTTTATAAACAAATTCATCTTTATTCGTGGATTTTTCACTTGTTCCATCAGGTTTAGTTAATGTAACAGTTACATCATATTCACTATCATCAGTTACTTTTATATCTAATTTAACTTCATCATTAACATTATAAGAATCTTTAAGATTAACTTCCACAACTGGCTTTAAAGTATCTGGAATATTAATTATAAATTCTTTAGTTGCACTATTTGGTGTTGGTTCCGCATTATCCATGGCTACATACACAATTTTATAAATGCCTGGTTTATCAAATTTATAATCTTCGTTTGCGGTAACACTAACTTTTTCTCCATTAGGCTTAATAACATTAATTGAAGAATTAACAACATTATCGCTATAAGTAGCGCTTAATATTTTAACTTCTGAATTTAAATCATAGATTGCTTCATATTTACCATCAACTTGTATTTCAATTGCGCTAGTAGTGCTTTTACAAGTAATACTAAATTCTTTTTTTACTTCTACTCCATTTGTACCTTTTGCCACAAATGTTAATTTATAAACGCCTAATTTATTAAATTCGTAATTTACTATTCCATCACTAACATCAATAACAATTGTTTCTCCATTAGGATCAATAATATTTAATTTTACTTCTTCATTACCTTGAATATCTTTAGCGTAAACACTTATATCAAGTTTATCATTTAAAGAAATACTTTCTGGGATGTTTGTTTTAACATTTAAATCTATATTGTTCCAAGTAATTGGTTTAGTAAAACTTTGTCCATTAATTTCCTTAACAATCATTTCAAAATTACTAATAGAGCCCGCTCCTAACTTAGATGTTTCTAGTCTTACACTAAATTTTTTACTTGTTAAAGAACTAAATATACTGTTAAGTTGATCGTACGCTCTATCAACACGTTGAAGTCCGCCTGTTCTTTCTCCAAAGAAGGTATCATCTTTATTAAATCCCATGTGATAACAACCTTCGATATTATCAACATTACGTGAAATCCAACCGGTTTCAGGAATATCAGTGTAATTTATTCCTCCATCTGTTGATATATACACATTAGTGGAACGATCTGGGCCAGAATGGTCAATCCAAACTCGATACATTAAAACAATATTTTCATTTTCTTCACTTACAAGAATTAAATTCACATAGTTTGTATCATTATTTAGTCCATTAATCGTTTTACTATTTACGATAAATTTTATATTAAATTCTTCATCTAAATCAAATACACCTAAATTATATTGTTTAAAATTATCACTAGATGATAAAGCAATGCCAGAATCTACATATTCTGCAAACATATTCGAAGTATCGGTTGAAATAAAAGGAACTTTATCTTTAGCTTTTAATTCAACATTAAAATTAATTGGTTCTGAGATTGTTGTTCCTGCTGAGTTAGAGACTTCATAAACTAATTTATAAGTACCTCCAACAAATGAACCATCAACATAATAAGTAAATTTATGGTCACTATTTTCTTCCATTGTTGCAACTAAGTTATCTCCGCTATCATACATTTTTAGGATAGTTTTGGCTGCTCCAGTTGCATCTTCTATAACAGGTTTATCAAATGTTAAATAAGTTAAAGGATTAATAACAAAATCATTTATAGTAGGTAAAGAAACAATAGTTGGTTTTTCAATTCCATCACTTATCTCAAAAGTAAATTCTTTTTCACTTGTGTTACCAACACTATCAATAGCAATAAGTGTAACATTCATTGTTCCTTTAGTTGTTGGTGTAAATGTTTTACCATCAGTCTCTACACCATCAATACGCACTTTATAAGTGACATCACTTAATACATCATTTGCTTCAACTGGAATTTCATAAGGCTCGTTAATCATTAAAGTTTTATTAACTGAAGCATTGTTAAAAGTTGGAGCAACATCATCAATAAAGCTTGTTCCATCATTAGCTAGTGATTGTCCGTTTATTGATTTAATTGTAATTTGTGTTTCATTTGTAAATCCATTTTCACCTTGAATCTTAAAATAAACTTGATCAATACCTTTTAAAGCTTCTTTACGATCACTAATAATACTACTAGTTCCTAGTGGTACAATACCTTCTTGTCCGCTTACATAAGAGGAAATAAAGTTTTCTTTGTCTAATTGAATAAAGAAACTTGAATCTTCTGTAGCATCACCCATAATAGCTAAGCCAGTGCCTTGATTGTCCCAACCATTACCATACAAATGATAAGAATGATTACCATTTCTAGATCCCCAAGCATTAGTCCAGATTCTTAATAATCCAAGTTGATTTTCGCTTCCTGCTTTAAAAATATAAATATCTAAAGCATCACTACCTTTTAAATCTGATCCTTGAGATTGGGTTATTTTATTTCCAGTAGCATCAAATAGTTTAGCGGATATTTCAATGCTTATTTTATCATTGTTAGCTAGAGAAAATGTTTTACTGCTATTAACACTTGGAATAACAGCATAATTTCTCCAAGCATCAGCTGTGCCACTTGTGTCAGCGCCACTAATTAACATTTTAACTCCATCGTTAGAGTAACTTACATTTGTTCCTGAGCCACCTGCAAATGTTGAAACTGGTATTTCACTAAGTGCTACTTCATTATTTGCCGCATGACTTATCACGGTTGTTGAATAATTATCAATCGTTCCAATACAGCCAACAAATAAAATTGCTAGCAAACTTATAAATAATTTTTTCATAAAGTGCAAAAGTCCTTTCTTTAATTTATTAAAGCGCTTACGCTTTTCCTTAGATATATTGTATCAAATCAGTTAATATCATGCATAAAATGCTCTTTTTTTAGCCAAAATATTAAATCGAAAATATAACTTTTTCTTAATTAAGTTTATTTTATTATTTAACGATAAGTAAAATAAAAGAGCACATATGTTTATTCATACATGCTCAAGTATTAGTTTTTAACTAATTAAATTTCTTTTCTTTTTTTAGAAATTAAGAAATATCCTACAACTGGTATAATACCTAATGCCAACAATAAGACAATTGATGTAGTTGCAACATCTTCTTTTGCAATATTAACAATCGATTGATTAGTGCTATTAGTTTTATTTGCTTTATTTGCTAACATCATTTTTAAATAATCCATTGTTTCACCAATTTTAACATCATCAATATCAATAGTATCTCTAATTGTTTCTTGGCTAGAAGCATCAAAGGCATCAAACTTAGCAAACATCTCTTCTAATTTAGAAACATTGCCATCACTTAACATTTCACAAATGCTACCATCAACTCTTAAACTATGCCATTCATCAATGAATGTAGCAGCGCTATAAGTGGCGTTGAATGTAAATGATTTACTAGTAACATTTCCACCTAAATCTGTTGCATATAATGTTACTTCATGATTTCCTGGTGTAGGTGTGAATTTTTTACCTTCTACTTTTTCATTTCCATCTACTGAAATTGCATAAGCAACACTACCAAATAAATCATTTGCTTCAGCTGGAATTTCATATTCTTGATAAGCAGGAACTTCCCCTGCTACTTTTGCTAAACTTGATTTAGTGAACACTGGCGCAACATCATCTACGAAATTTGTACCATCATTAGCTAAAGATTGACCATTAATTGAGCAAAGTGTTACATCAGTATTTTTAGTGAAACCATTACTACCTTTTACACGTACATAAACTCCACTTGCATCACTAATAGCGGTTTTAGCAGTCTCAATAAATGTTGAATTTCCTAAAGCTACAAGGGAATCATTACCACCAACATATGAAGAAATAATATTTTCTTTATCAAATACAAGTGTAAATTTATTATTACCAGCGGCATCACCTTTTACCCAGTAATCAGCAGCTTTTTGGCTTGTCCAAACTGTTGAATCATTAACTATATTATATATTTCGAATGAATGATCAGCATTTGTCCATCCACCAGAATTAGCCCATATTCTTAACATTGCAAAGTCTTTATTTGTGCTTGAATTTGTAAAATAAAATTCTAATGCACCGCCACCATCATTAACAGATTCAGATAATTGTGTGCTAGTGCTAGCGTCATACATTTTTACTAAAATTTCTAAAGTTAAAGAATCACCAACATCAAAAGCAAATGTATCACGACTATCATTAGCTGGTAGTTCAGCGGAATATTGCCAAGCACTATCTCCTTTTGTATCTGCTCCTGGAACAGTTACTTTAACTCCTTCATTAGTGTATACTTGACTAGTTTCCCAACCAGCAGCAAATTTCCAAGCCTCAAAATTATTAATTGCAACATTGCCATTTTCTGCTTTGGCTATTACTTTACTTCCACTAGTAAGAGCTAATCCGCTAGCAAGAAGCATTCCTAAAACTATAAAATTAATTTTTTTCATAATCTTCACCTTTCTATGTAAAGCGCTTTCGCTTTGCTAATATTTTATCAAAGAAAATATATGAATTTATGTTTTATCAATTTGTTAGCCAAAATATTAAATAGGTTTTTCATTATAAAGGAAAATTTTTATAAAAATGTTTCTAATTTCAAGACATTTAGCCAAATTATTTTATTTAAGTTTTTTATACATAATGTATAATTATTTCGGAGGATTAATATATGAAACTTAATTATCACACACAATTAATTAACCAAATAAATGCTTTACCAACTCGTAACTATTATCATATTCTTAATGAAGATAAAGTTAGTTTAACTAATTTTAAATTTGCTTATTTTGCAGAGAATAATGATGATATTTTAACTATTAATCCTACTGATGATGTTATTGTTCCTAGTAACTGGCAAATATTAGGATATGACAATCATCAATATACAAATAATCGTTACCCATTTCCTTTAGATCCACCATTTATCGATAAGAAAAATCCATGTGGAGTTTATGTAATTAATTATAAAAATGATCAACCAAATAAATCACATTATTTAAATATCGATGGCGCTGATTCATGCGTTTATGTTTATGTTAATGGTACTTTTGTTGGTTATTCTACTGTTTCACATTGTAACGCTGAATTTGATATAACCAATTTCTTAAATAAAGAAGATAACGAAATTCGTCTTATCGTTTTTAAATGGTGTGCGATGAGTTACTTAGAAGATCAAGATAAATTAAGGATGTCGGGTTTATTCCGTGATGTTTATATAACTAGAAGAAACAAAGATCATATTCATAGTTACCATCTTATTTCTGATTATGATTATAAAAATAATATGGCCACATTAACTTTTACTTCTGATAAGGAAGCACAAGTTTTATTTAATAATGAAATAAAAGTAGGAAAAAACATTCAGTTTGCTATTAAAAATGTTAAACCTTGGAGCGCAGAAATTCCAAATTTATATGATGTGATTATTACTTATAATAATGAAATAATTGAAGATTACGTTGGATTTAGAAAAGTCAAAAAAAATGGTAATATCTTATTATTAAACGGTCAACCAATAAAACTTAAAGGTGTTAATCGTCATTCTTCTACCATTAATGGATATGTTGAAACTATTGATGACTTAGTTAATGATGTTTTATTACTTAAAAAATATAACATTAACGCTATAAGAACATCACATTATCCTGCTCATAAAGAATTACCATTTATTTGCGATAAATATGGTATTTATTTAATGAGTGAATCTGACGTTGAATGCCATGGTGTAGTTTTCCAAAATGGTAACTATGATGAAAAATATTATAATTTATATGCCGAATCTGATATGTTTCATGACGCTATTATTCACCGCCAAGAACGTAATGTAATGCGTGATATCAATCGTCCTTCTATCATTATTTGGTCACTTGGAAATGAATCCGGTTGGGGTAAAAATTTTATTGATGCTGCAAAAAAGGTAAAAGAATTAGATAGTACCCGTTTAATTCACTATGAACGTAGTTGGTTAGGGGGAAGTGAAGGCGAACGTGATGAATTTAACTTTGCTAAAGATACTAATAAATATTTAGATATGTATTCAAGAATGTATCCTAGTTTTGAAGATTTAAATAAAATGCGTAATGGTGCGTTAGATATGCCACTTGTATTATGTGAATATTCGCACGCCATGGGAAATTCATGTGGAGATTTAGAAGATTATGAGAAAATCATTGATTCAGAGCCTTCTTTTGCCGGTGGATTTATTTGGGAAATGATTAATCATTATGTTATAAAAGGAAAGAAAATCCTTTATGGCGGTGATTTTAATGACCAACCAAATGATGGCAATTTCTGTATGGATGGCTTATTTACGCTTAACCGCAAACCACTTCCAGTAATGGAATCAGTAAAGCATATATTTTCACCATTAATAATTAAAAAAATCGATAATAATCGTTATCAATTATTTAATAGATATTCATTTTTAACTATTAATAATGTTGAAATTAAAGCCATAAAATTAGTTAACTGTTTTGCTAATCCTAATGATATAGAAGAATTTAAGATTGAGTCTATTCCAGCACAAGAATATGTTGAAATTAATATTAAAGATGCATTAATAAGCGAAGGTGGTTGCACTAGTATTTTATTTATTATTAACGCTTCTACCATTAACGGAAACATTGAATATAAAGAAAGTTATATTTTAGACAATAAACCACTAGATTATGAAATTAAATCTAATGCAATTAAAGAAAAAGATGAAAAATTTGAAATTAATAATTTTATTATTAACGAAAACGGATTAATAGAATCTTCTTTAATTGATAAAGATTTAATAATTGAACCCGCTAATATCATTGTGGGACGTGCTTATTTAGATAATGATAAAAATATGTATTGGTCGTATTGGAAAAATTGTAGTTTAGATAGCGCTAGATTTATTACTAGAGAAACAAAAAAAGACGCTACTTCTATTACGTTTGATGGTTCTCTTATTACTGATACAACTTACATTGCTAAAGTTTCTATTACTTATGCTTCAACTAATGATGGGTTATTAGTAAAAATAAAAGTAAAAAGAAATAAAGAGATACCTTTCTTGCCTCGATTTGGATATAGTTTAGTTTTAAATAAAAATTATAAAAAAGTCACTTATCTTGGTGAAGGTCCTAATGAATCTTATATTGATCGTCATCAAGGTAATATCTTCTACACACATGACTTTGATGTATTTAGTAAAAATAATTGTTTTAATTATCCTTATCCTCAGGAATCAGGATCTCATAACAATAGCAAATATTGTTCGATAAGTTCTGAAAATTGTTCATTCACAATGCTTGCTAATGAACTAGTTTCTTTCCAAGCCATACCATTTAAATTAAATGAATTCAAAAATCATGCTCACTTAATGAAATATAGAAGCGGACATGTTGTATTTAATATTGATTATAAAATGTCAGGCTTAGGCTCTAATAGCTGCGGACCAGAATTACAAAAAGAATATCAACTTAATGAAGAAGAATTTAGTTATGAGTTTGTTTTAAAAGTTGAATCAATTAACTAAATATCAAATAATAAATTTTTAAAATGGCTATGCTTTAATTAGCCATTTTTTATAATATAAATTTCTTTAGCCAAAATAATTGTATGGTATAATAAAAGCACAAAATAAAGCGTTTTCAAGGAGTATACATATGGCCACTTTAAAATTTAAAAACATTAATAAAATATATGATAATAACGTTCAAGCCGTCTTTGATTTTAATTTAGAAGTTCAAGACAAAGAATTCATTGTATTCGTTGGACCTTCTGGATGTGGTAAATCCACTACTCTTCGTATGGTTGCTGGCTTAGAAGATATCACTAGCGGTGAACTTTATATTGATGATAAATTAGTTAATGATGTTGCACCAAAAAATCGTGATATTGCGATGGTATTCCAAAGTTATGCGCTTTATCCTCATATGACTGTTTATGATAATATGGCATTTGGTTTAAAGCTTAAAAAGATGCCTAAGGCCGAAATTGACAAAAAAATTAAAGAAGTATCGGAAATATTAGGATTAACAGATTATTTAAATCGTAAACCTAAGGCTTTATCAGGTGGACAAAGACAACGTGTGGCTTTAGGTAGGGCCATCGTTAGAAATCCAAAAGTATTCTTAATGGATGAGCCATTAAGTAACTTAGATGCTAAGCTCCGTGTCCAAATGCGTAGTGAAATTGCTCGTATTCATGAGCAAGTTGGCGCTACAACGATTTATGTTACTCACGATCAAACTGAAGCTATGACAATGGCAAGTCGTATTGTCGTTATGAAAGATGGTTATATCCAACAAATTGGTACTCCAAAAGAAGTTTACAACTATCCTAATAATATCTTTGTCGCCGGATTTATTGGCGCTCCAGCAATGAACTTTATTAATGGTACTTTTGAAAAAGGATATTTTATTATTGAAGGCAAAGAAGATAACACAAATATTAAAATCAAATTAACTAAAGCACAAACTGCTTTATTAAATAAATATGTTAAAGAAAAAATTATAAGTGTAAATAAAGAATATGAAGATGCTTTAGTAGATTTATCTAATCATCATGAATCTTTAATTAATTCGTTAAATGATAAACTATCTAAATCATCTAATACACATAAAAATGAAGCAATTAAAGTACAAATTGAAGACGAAAATAAAAAATATGAAAATGACAAGATAAGATTTACAACAATCCATGAAGATTGTTTAAATAATGTTAATAACATTGTTCTTGGTATTAGACCAGAAGATATTTATTTAGATAAAAAATCTCAAGTTGAAACATTATCTGAACCATTAGATATTGATTGCGATTTATCAGAATTATTGGGCCATGAATTAATTGTTTATGGTTATTTAGGAAAACAAAAAATTATTATTAATACTAGTGCGCTTAATGATATTAAGCCTCATACTTCTAATCAATTCTCATTTGATACAACTAAAATGCATTTCTTTGATAAAGATAGCACAAATCGTATTAAATAAATAACAAAAGAGTACATAAAAAGGCTCAGATATAATTTTATGCCTGAACCTACACCCGCTTCTTAATTTGATTTTTAGCAGCCCTATGAAACCCTAAAAATTTTTTAAGTGCCTCAATTCACATTTGCCTTTTAAAATGCACTATTTCAATATTTTATGAATCATGCTTGGTAAACTTTGTGCAATTACATATTCTTTTCTATTAGTGGGATTTTTAGCTTGCTTACGTAGTTGCCTAGCACTTGTTACAAATTTTGTAGGATAATAAGTTGTAATATTTTTCCATTTTTGCAAATATGCTGGCTTTATTATTTGAATAACCTTACTATTTTTATTAAATTTTATCGTATTAATTATGGTGTAGATTACACTCATTATTAGATAAAATACTATAATTAATAATGTTTCACTTGGATAAGCTTTATAGAAATTAGTTATTCCAGTATCCCAAATGAGATTAAAAATAAATATTATCAAATATAGAACTAAAACACCTACTAATCCTCCGCCTAAAATACCAAACAAATTAGTAATTACATTTTCAATGCAAGACTGATTTATTTTTATTCCAGGAAAAGCAACTGTTAGTTTTTCTTGACCATTAGAATTAACTTCAATGGTTTCATACTTTTTTAATTTTTTAATAATATCTTCTCTATCTTCTTTTGTTAAGACTAGTTTCATTGCTTCACTTGCAGGTACTACTCTTCCATCATTCAATTTTACATTGCAATCTTCTAAACATAATTGATTAATAAATATTTCTAAATCATAATCTAAATCACGATTTTCCGTATATTGATCTTTTAATACAACTATTGAACCAAAAGGTGCTAAAAATAATTTCCCTATTTTAAACATTTGTCTTCCTAAAGGTATTCCTATTATAGTTACACATAATATACATCCATAAATTGAACATAATAAATATGATATTAAACCGCCAAAAATAAGATTAAGAGTATTCAATACTGGATGTGAACCATATTTTAGAATGACTTCTCTGCCCGCTGGTCTAAATATTAATGGTATAAATTTAAAACAAGTTATACCAGCTGGAATACCAATAATAGTTAAGCAATAACCAATTCCCATAAAGAAATTTATTATTACTTCCCATAACCCAACAAATATAAACCAAAATATATTAAATGCAGTATTAATACCACCATTACCGCCTGGTTCTTTATTTGGATTTTCTACTATACATAGACTATCATCATGATTGAATGAATTAATAACTTCTTGATCTACAATAATATTGTCATTAACTGCAACTTCATTATTATCATTAAACACTTGAGAATTATCTTTGTTTTTATGATTTTCCAAATAAATTTCAACTTTTTTTCTACCATTTTTTAAATTTTTAAGTTCGGTTATTTTTCCAAGCATATTTACTGAAGAAATAAAAAATGGAAATAATAAAAATAAAGAAGTCATAAGCACATCATAAGCTCGAAGATTAAAAATTAATGGTATAACTTTTAATTTCATCAACAATCCTATAAGCGCAACTATAGCGGCAATACCAAGAATTACTATGGAAATTATTATATTAACTTTAAATCTTTTATTAGCCTTTTTTATAAGACAATCATAATCCAATAAATCAACTTCACTATACTCATCTTTTTCTGTTACGATGTACATAATATATCCTCACTTTCTACCATTTTGTGGGTTCATTATCAACATAATGCCAATAAGTATGTGTGTCATCTATTGGTTCAGACTCAGAATAATAACACACTTTTGGTATAAAACTATTAACCATATAATTACTATTTAAGTCAATGTCAATTTTTGAAAAATCATCAACTGTGCCTTTATAAAATATAGTTTCTAAACTATTACAAAGTGAGAATGCACCTTTATCAATATAAGTAATGTTTTTATCCATAATCACAGTTTTTAGGAATTGACATTGATAAAAAGCAGAATTATTAATTCTTAATAATGTCGATGGTAATTCTATTAAATCAATGCTTCTAGATCCAGAAAAATTATTTCCATCAAATGCATTACTATCAATGACTGTGACAGGTACATCATCTACATAATCAGGGATTACAACGCTTATTTGACTTTGGTCATATGGATATTCATGTTCAAATTTAGTAATATATGCTTCTTTTTCGTCATTGCTATTTTTGGTTACCGCATATTCTAACCCATTATCAAGTTCACCATATTTTAAAACTGAATAAATAATTGATG
>ERZ808292.272-NODE-272-length-13790-cov-20.176702_pt1 | contig 13790 bp, 18 predicted proteins | sample MGYA00521275_ERZ808292 | MGnify/ENA primary metagenome ERZ808292 (study PRJEB31516, sample SAMN03275613) | gut metagenome | biome: mammalia-associated habitat; material: feces | host: Papio cynocephalus | place: Kenya | collected 2012-07-26 ... | reverse complement strand
ATATATTGATAAATTAAATGAAAAGATTAAAATTAAGATAGTAAAGCAGTCTTAGTTGACTGATCTCGTTCTTTGAAAATTTTAATCCGGCGACGCCGGTGCACCATAAAAAATAATACTGGATCTCTCACGAAGGTCCAGGGCTTTTTTTCTGCAAAGCCAAAACAACAACAGAAAAAAGAAAAGAGGAAAAAATTATGAAATACTTTTTAATGTTTTTTTTATTTAATGAAGACGAAGCCTTTCGCACGGTAGAATTCAAAGATTATGCTGATGCCAAAAAATCTTTGGAGAATGTCAGCTGCTATGATTTCAGAATGGACAAAAGAGATCAATCCTTGAAAAGATATGGGAAATATTTGGAAGGGATCACCATTGTCGATTGCGAAATCGAATCATGTGACGATGATTACAATCCGGTGGATTTGGATTGTTATCCGAATATTAGGAAAAGAGTATCTTTTATCGAAAATGGAGAATGGGCACCGACTTATGACGATTGGGCGTTAGATCCAAATAATAAAGATGACATCAAAGAATACGATGAAATTTTCGAAGAATGGAAGGAAGAGATGATTTCCTTCCGAAATGAATTCGCGATCGATGAGGACAACATTGATCTGGAGAGGAGTGGAAAATGAAATTTACAACTGAACTTTGTGAAAGAATTTTCACGAAATTTTATGCCGATGACGAAATTCGCCAAATGGCTTTTTCAGTCATCGAATTGATTGATGACAGCAAAGAAGATCTGTCGAAAGAGATAATCGATTCCGTCGATTCCTATTTTGAATGGGAAGAGGACAAATGGGAGATTGTAAAAAAATATTCATTCGATTCGAATTCCCCTCTTCGTTTTGATGATGCCGTTCAGCATTTCATCGATGATCTGGTGGAGGTGATTTGAATGAGGAGAAAATTGACTGATGGGCGTTTTGCGAGGATGGAAAAGGCCAAAGCTTTCGACATCCTTGCCGATCGCTTTTACGATTCCATGGTTCCGTTTTGTGACTTGAACGGACGTTGCTGGATCGTCGTGGGCGACATCAAAAAACCTATTTCGAGCGAGGAATATCATTCCTTGAAAGAGGCGGGGCTATGAGGGTTTATGTAATCGTGCGGAATTGCCGCACGGGATACGAGTGGGCTCCCCAATTGCTGGACTGCTCGGAATTCGGGGACCCCCATGATCCTCGGCAGGCGTGCCAGGGCTATCTGGACATGCTTGGCCCAGGATATAAAATTGTCGATATTTGGCCGACGAGCCAAAGCGAAGACGAATACAAAGAATGGCTAAAAAGCCAAAAGGAGAGAAAAAGATGAACAAAATTATTCTATTCGGACGTTTGACGTCCGACCCTGTGAAAACGGCGTCAAAAGACGGACTTACGGAAATCAGCCGATTCACATTAGCGGTGAATGGTTACGGTACGCCTGACGGAAGGGACAATGCCCTTTTCATCGACTGCAGCGCCTTTCGCAAGCAGGCGGAGGCCATAAACCAATACTGCCGCAAAGGAACCCCCCTTCTGATCTGCGGTCGGCTTATCCAAACGGAATGGACGAGTAAACAGGGGGAAAAAAGACATTCTTTCGCCATTATGGTGGAGTCATTCGACTTCACCCGGACGAAAAAAGAGGCTCATGAAAATGAGCCTGCGCCGCTTCCAAAAGAGGAAGACATAAAAGAAGAGGACTTGCCATTTTAAGGAGATGGGAAAATGAAGAAAAAAACTTTTAAAGCTCAGCTAATTGAGGTAGATGAGGTCGTTTTAGTCAGACGGGGATATAGGATGAATGGAAGGATGTGCGACCTTTTCAGAGCGAGACTCTACCCCGGCGATTATTGGCAGATTTCGAAATTAATTTGCCCATCCGACATCGTGGAGGTTTATTTTTGCGATAAGCCTTCGGACATCATGATGACGATTAACGGAGATAGCTATTTGGAAATGGCCGAAAAGCATAATAAAAGACTGTTTATCAGCAATCACAAGCCGAAAATAAATATTCGTTTGGGCAAAGCGGAGCCTTTCAGCGTTCTTGACGATGCCGAAAAGAAATACCTATCGGCTTTGATAAGACCGTTTAGGCAAAGAATTACTAGAGTTGTCAAACGCCATAACAAAACCACAGGGAATGCTTTTTTAGCTATCTACCTGGGAAGGAAAAAGGGTTTTTTGGAGGATAAGATCTGCTTGCCTTTTTTCAAGGCTGATTCCATGTACGTAGGAATGGAAGATAACTTTGAATACACGCTGAAGGAGCTTGGATTATGAAAAAACGGGAGGGAGGAATGATGAAAAAAATCGTTTCGGCGGCATTTTGGATTCTCTCGATTTTGCTGCTTTTGTCATTCCTTTGCTTCTTTTGCTTCATAATCTATTTGAAAGTGAGATATTGGGGCACGCCTATAGGCGAGATACCGTATTGGGCTTCGTGGCTCATGAAATAAAAAAACGAAAAAGGAGGGATAAAATATGAAGGGAACAAAACCCACGAACAACGCCTTGGCGGACTTCATGCACGAGCGTGGGGTCCGCTTCATTTCCGGCAAATGGTTCGACAGAAACGAGATAGAGATCGAGAACATCGAGAAATTCATCTCCATCCGCTTCGACATGTACCGCATCGACACGGAAACCAAGATAAACGACGTCAAGGACGCCTTCATAAGGCTCTATGGGGAAAGGGGGTTTTGGCCGGAGCTCCCCATAGTCAAGGAAGCGAGGGAGCGCCATTACGACCAACTTGGCTTCGACTTGCCGGACATGGCTTTCCCCTTGAACGACGACCAATTGGCGATTATCAAGGTGCTTCTCAAAGGCGGGGATGAAGAATCTTTCTTCATATGCACCGGCGTTGGGGGATCTGGGAAATCGACGTTCGGCAACATCATCAAGCAGATATTCGGGGTCAATCAGATAGCGAACATCAAAATCCAGGATCTCGGGAAGGATTTCAAGATAGCGGAGGCAATCACGAAACGCCTCATCTATTCCGAGGAGCTCGGCGCGTCGTCCTTAGACGACACCGCCATAGCGAACGCCAAGATAATCACGTCCAACCAGGATATGCTCGTGAACCCGAAATTCAAATCGCCTTTCGAGGGGAAGTGGCAGGCTTCCTTGCTTTTCAACTGCAATCGCGCGCCTAAGATAGACGTCACGGACACGGGCTTCCTGAGAAGGATAAACTATTACGAGATGAACAAGAGGATACCAAATCCGGACCCTAAGATGAAGAAAAGGGAATACACGCACGAGGACCTCGTGAATATCGTGGCTTACGCGTTGGCCACGGACATAACGGATTGGAGGAAGCGCTTCGAGAAATCGACGCACCTCTATCTCGCGAAGAACAACAGCGTCTACATTTGCAAGAAGAGGAAATACAGCGACTACCTCTTCGAGTGCAAGTGCAAGAGCCTCAAGCCGTTCAGCGAGCCTAATTTCGAGGAGATAAGGTCTCTTTTCGAGGAATGGGGGCTTATGAAGTATGAATCCTAGATACATGGAGCCGAAAAAAATCTACGTTTGCGCGGAGCAGTTCCAGAAAGACCTGGACTACGTCTACAAATACCGGGAAGTCGTCTATGACTGGTTCCGCCTCCTGGACCCTGGCACCGGAAGGCCGGACTTCCGTTTCAAAGCCCTGATAGAGGACAGGCTCACGGAGTGCTCCGTGACGTACAAATACGGCAAGCAGGTGAGGACGTACGTCCTGGATAAGGTTGCCGGTGAGATAAGGCCGGAGCCAATACACGGCGCCGTGTGCTTCTCCAAGCTCGTCGTGATGGCGGACAAGGAGATACCGGTGACGGTGCGGGACTCCGACATGAACGAATTGGGGAAGGTGATACGCCCTTTCAGCGCAAGCCCATTCCTTTGGAGCGACGAGAGATACGACGGCAAAAGGATGCCGAACTGCATCTCCTATGACATCAACTCATCCTATTCCTACGCCATGTGCCAGCCGATGCCGGACACATCCAAGCCTCCTATGCAGAAGCATATAGAGGACGGCGAGATAGGCTTCGACTCGGACGGGAACATCCTGAAGAAAGGCCAGTTCTCCCTTTACGTCTTCAAGCTGATGGACAGCCCGTTCAAGCATTTCGCCACCTACTATTATGAGAAGAAGAAGAAGACGACCGGGCAGGCTCACCAAAGGGCAAAGGACATTCTGAACCTCGCCGTCGGATACCTTCAAAGGAAAAACCCTTATTTGAGGGCGGCGATAGTCGGCTACGCCAACGACCGCATAAAGTCGTTCATGGACGATGACACGATATACTGCAACACGGACTCCATCGTCTCCCTCAAGCCGAGGCCGGACTTAATCCTTTCGGACAGGATGGGCGATTTCAAGATAGAGCACAAGGGGGATTTCGCCATGATAGGCATGAACTACCAATGGAACGGCGAGAACCCGAAATACAGGGGAGTGCCTTCAAAATGGTTCTTGGACGGATACGATTTGATAAAAGACGGCGTCCCTCAAAACCACAACGACTACGAGCTGGCTTTAGAGGGCGACTACAGATTATGTATAATTGACAAAAGGACAGGTAAAAGAGTATGAGCAGGAAATTCATCAAAGACGATTTCGTCAAGGAATCCTTGGCGTTCGATTACAACAGAAGGAAGAAATACAAGAGCGACAGCACGCTGATAAGGGCGGTATACACGCGAAACAAAGACCGCCTCTCGCCGGAATTCAGAGAGTTCGCGAAAAAGCAGGGCTTGACCGATTACCAGGCTTTCAAGCGCATAATAACCGAGAATATGAGCGAGAGATGGACGGACGCTTCCGGCAAAGCCCACTTCAAGATGACGAAGACGGCCAGGGAATCCCTGGACGAGATGTCCAGGACGAATTATTTCACCGATCAGGAGACGAGAGGCAAGCTCGCTTGGCACGCCTCCCTCAAAGGGAACGCGCCGGACGTCTATAGGCAGTTCCTCAACCAGCTCCAAAGGAACTGGCACGAGAAATACGACTTGAACAAATGGCAGTGGGAGGAGGAGCAGTCCACTTGGAATCGCCAGGTTTACTCGTATGAGAAAGTCAAGCAATACCACGGGAAAGACGGAAAGGTCTACAAGACGGAAAGATACAAGATCTACGTCGCCCAGACGAACTCCCCGGACACATTCGAGATAATCACGGATGAGATGCTCGGCAAAGAAAGCCCCATAGACTTTCTGAGGAAGAAATATGCCAAGAGGCCGTCCTAGGAAAATCAAGGAGCCGACCTTGGACATGCAGTTCAAGGCCGACAAGGCTGCGAAGGCGATGAGGGACAGCGAATGGTACGGAATCCGCTCCCTCATGGGCTTCGACTGGGCTTTGTTCTTCATCCTCCTTGGGGCTCGCGAGTCCGGCAAGTCCTATGCGGTGATGGAGTATTTCGTCGCATGCTGGAAGAAATACGGCGTTCCTTTCTATTGGCTCCGTCTGAACGAGGCTTCGATGAAGAAGATGCTCAACAACAACGCCGAGAAGCTCGTCGACGCCGATTTGTACCGCAAATACGGCCTCAGGCTTTCGGTGAAGGGCAACACCGTCTACGACAACGGCAAGAAGATGGCGACCGTGCTTGCTCTGTCCACTTTCGCCAATGACAAAGGCGTGGCTCTTTTCGACAAGGATTTTCTTTCGGACCCTAATATGCAATACCATATATGCCTCGACGAGTTCCAATTGGAGAAAGGGCAGAAGAGGCAAGGGGACATAGCCTACCAGTTGGTGAATCAATTGGAAAACCTTTTGCGTTCCACGAAGCAAAGGACGAAGATATTCCTCATCGGCAACACCTTGGAGGAAGCCTCTGACATCCTCACGCTCTTCGATTTCATCCCGGAGCGCTTCGGAAGATACAAGATACACAAGAAAAGATGCATCATCGACTACCTTCCTCCCACCGAGAAATACAAAGCGAGAAGAAAAGGGACGGTCGCCGACATCCTCGCCGGAGAGCAGTCAAACTTCACCAACGCCGTCGACTTCGATACCTCGCTGGTGACGAAAGAGCGTTTGGCGAACCCCACATGCATCATCAAGTTCGGCAAGAACAAGGAGACGGAATGGTTCACCGTGTGGAACGGAAACATAGTAAACAAATACAACGGCGAGCGAATAAAAACGACGATAGCGATGAAGCCTTACATAGACGAGATGTTCAATCAGAAGATGAGAGACCAGATCTACGTGCTTTTCGACTCAAGGTCCCTTTATTACCACAATCTGATAACCAACAAGAAATTCCAGAAGCAGATGCAGCTCATCAAACCGAGGAAATCTTGTTGACGGAATGTAAAATAAATATTATTTTAAGGTTGCGCGGTGGCGCCGGCATATATCTTCGAGAATCCGCATCCGAGGTTTCAGCCGAAGAGGCTCTCGGTCCGGAGAGGTGAGACAAGCCTCATTCGATCATGCGGATAAGCCCTTAAGCGCATTCTTAGGAGGAAAGCGAAATGGAAGAGCAAAAAAACGAGACGGCCAACAAAGGGAACGGCGAGCAAACGCCCCTTGCCCAGGCATTAAATGGGCTGAAGAACGACATGGTCTCCAAAGAGGAATACGACAAGGTCCTCCAAGAGAACCAAGAGTACGCCAACACTGTCAGAGGCCTATTCAATGGCGATGGCAACGGCCAAAGCGCGAAAGAGGAAGAGGCAGTGGATTGCTCAAAGCTCAAAAAGGATCTGAGCTCGGGGAACCTTACCAACCTCCAATACGTCGAGACGGCTTTGAAGCTCCGTGATGAGGTGATGAGGCAAGGCAAGGAAGACCCATTCGTGCCGCAGGGGATAAACATCCACGCTACCGCGGAGGACATCATGGCCGCCAAAAGAGTGGCCGAGGCACTCCAATACTGCGTGGACAACTGCGAAGGGGACAGCGGCGTCTTCACCGCTATGCTCCAAAGCATAACCAACGACACGAAGGTCCCTAAAAAACAATGAGGTTTTAGAAAATGGCAAATTTCACAGGAAAATTGAATTCTAACGAAATCTTCGCTGCGCTTTACAACATGATCATCTCGCAGCAGGTTTTCAGCGACAACATCAAGGGCAAGATGACGGACTTGGCAAGCAAGGCCAAAGTCGACGGGGCCCTTTACGGAGACACGAAGCTCTATTACTCAACCGACGCATTGGCTTCCAGCGAATGGGGCAACGACGCCGAGGCGGCGAACCTTTTGGCTTTGCACCGCCCGGAAGCGCCTAAATGCCAGGCAATCTCAATCGACAAATTCAGACAAATCGCCTTGACGGTCGACAACTACCTCTCCAAGAGGGCTTGGGGCACCGAAGGCGCCTTCTCCGATTTCAACTCCGTTATGACCGGATGGATCGGAGACACGAAGAAAATCTACGACAGCACCACATACGACGCTTTCTTGGGAACGGCGGTTTCCCCTGTCGCCACCGAGAACGTTTCGGTGAGCGTGGAGGAAGGCGAGACTAAAGCGCAGGCAATCGGCGAGGCTATCGCGAACCTTCTCGATGACATGGAAGTCGCCACGAGAGACTACAACGACTACGGCCAACTCCGCTCCTACGACAGAGGCTCCCTCAAAGTCATCTGGAATACAAAATACATCAACATGATCAAGAAAATCGACTTGCCGACGCTTTTCCACAAAGACGGCGTAATCGACAAATTCGAGGAAGATAAGCTCAACCACCGCTTCTTCGGGACGATCAACACAGCCGAAGCCGGAACGAAAGGCGACGGCACGACTGTGCGTTCCCTAATCGAGCAGGTGATTGGCTCCAACCATTACTTCGCCGGAGATTTGATCAAGACTACCGACACCGCCCCGGCGAGGACTTCCTACACCGAGGACCCTAACGTGATCTGCAAGATCGTCGAGGTCCTCCCCCCATTCATGTCAGGCTTTGAGGTGGGAACATCCTTCTTCAACGCAAAATCCCTCACCGAGAACAGATACCTCACGTGGGGCCACAACACCTTGGAATACCTCAAAGGGAAGCCAATGGTGACAGTCAAACTTGCCTAATCTATAATTAGGAAGGGGCGCTAGGGTTATTTCACGCTTTTCTTTCCCTAGCCTCCTTAAAAGAGCCCATTCGGAGTTCTCCTCCTTTCGCCGAATGGGTTCCCTTAAGGAGCTTAAGATGTACAGAATCTACCTTTTCAAAACACACCCTTACAGGGACAGAATCGTAATCAGGCACGATGACATCGGCGACTATAGGGAAGACGCCGAGAATTTTTCTTACTCAGCCGACTATTTGCACATGAACTTCAATTCCAATGACGGCGTGAACGCGCAAATAACGGTCGGGACCGGCGGAGACTCCGTGACGGACGACGCCATGAAGGCGAACTACGTCCTAGTCACGGAAGAGAAGAGCTCGGCAAGCACGCAGGCCGAAGAGCCGAAGCCTGGCGATGAGCAATATGAGATCGTCTCCAGGTGGTTCGTCCTCGAGCAAAGGAAGCTGCGCCACGGGCAATGGCGCCTCACTTTGAGAAGGGATATAGTGGCGGACAATTACGACAACTGCCTGAAATCGGCTTTCTACATCGAGAAAGCGATGCTGGAAAGCGATAATTCGCTCATCTACAATTCCGAGGGAAGCGTGATGAACAGGGTCAAGGTCGGCGAGAGCCTGCTGAAAGATAAAACGAACGTCGCTTGGATCGTCGGGTATCTCGCGAAAGGGACATCCGACCTAAAAGGGCCGGTGAACTTGAACAGCAACGACAACTCCTCATTCGTGTCAATCGGGACGACTTTGGAAAAATGGGAATACGGCCCGAACAGCTTCAGCGCGAGCAATCCTTTGGTGGGCGATCCTTATCAAGATAGGCTTGAGATGATTGGCGACAGGATAGACGGCGTGATAAAGTGGGTGGATTACATCCTCATGCAAAACATGTTTCCTTCGGATAGCGAGGAGTTTTTTTGGAACGAATTGTTATGGTTTTTCGACCCGGAATACAAGCTTGACGTTAGCCAAGCGAACTGGAAAGGCGGAGTGTCCTTCTGCAAGGCGGTCAATTCCGCTTTGGAGGAGCTGGGCGGAATCGAGAAGCTGAGGGAAGCTTTCAGAAAGGGCTACGGATTCCAGAAATCGGATACGATCAAATCATATGACGGCGCTTTGATAGTGGACACAAACGGCAAACACTATAGGTGCCATTTGACGCAAGGCCCGGACAAAGGCGTCGCTTATGGCACGAAAATAGACTCCGTGTCGAACAAACAGGCTTTCGATTTCTTGCTGAGCCTCGTGCAATCCGCCGAATACGAAGATGGCAAGGACGTGTACGACGGCTTCCCTTCGAGCACGGATGACGCTTTCGTTTTCTCCTGTACGTCGCATACCTATTATCTTGTTTTCGAGGAGCTGCAGGGCTTCGACTCCTATTTCAACCTGTCGGGCCCGAAGCTCGTGACGGAGGATGCCGGATACGACGTTTTCGCCATACCTTACCCATTGAATGGGAATATGGATGTTATCGTGAGGAATACGGAAGGCGCTTTGGTCGGCAAGACATTCACAGCGACGCAGACGAACTCGCTCGCCATAGCGCAGTCGATAGCGAGGCAGGCGGGAACGAAGCTGTACGACCTCCAGCTTCTACCGTATTGCCCGATAACGAGCGGAGTGGAATACAAGGACATCAACGCAGGCGGGTTATACAAAATCTACAAGCTTGCCGTCACCACGGGCAAACTGGCATCGTCAGAAGGCCTTGCCGTGTCCTATGTCGGGAAAAGTTCGGACTCCGGCGAGACGATAGACACGGGCAACCTCATCGGAGTCGTATTGCATTGCCCTTCAAGCCAATTCTCCTTCGACATAGGCAATGACACGATGATAGCGGAAGATCAGAAGACCTCCACGGCTTTGAACGTGAAGGTGTCTAACGAATGCGACACGTACCGTTTGGTGTCGCCGAACTACCAAGGCACTTTCGAGTTCACGCTATCGAAGAACGGCTTCAGCGTGAGTGATTTCCACGTGGACTGCAAATACAGGCCATACAGCCCTTACATCCACGTCGCCCCGGATTTCAAGGGGCTTTACGGAACCGATTACAACGATGCGAGAGGCTTGACCTGCTCCGGCGATTTCTCGCTCGACGTCATCTCTGACGCCTGGGTCCAATACCAGATAAACAACAAGAACTACGAGAACATCTTCAACAGGCAAATAGAATATCTTGACTTCAACAGAGGGCAGGAGAGGATAACCCAGGCTTTCTCAATCGGCGTGGGCGCCATACAGGGCGCTACGACCGGGGCGATGGCCGGGGGGATGGTCGGAGGGCCAATCGCGGCGACTGCCGGAGGAGTGGCCGGAGGTGTCTCATCGGCAATAGGGGGGTTGGTCGATTGGGCGATGTCCGAAGGGCGGTATCAGCAGCAGAGGCAATACAACTCCGATTTGTACCAATACCGCTTGGGGAACGTCCAGGCGCTCCCTTATACCTTGACGAAAGTGTCTTCGTTCAACCCGAACTCTAAAGTGGTGCCGTTCCTTGAGAAATACTCATGCACCGACGATGAGAGGGAGGCTTTCGAGAAAAAGATAGAGTACAATTCCATGTCCGTCGGGGCAATCGGCTATCTGGGCGATTACATCAAAGGCGAAAGGACGTTCATAAAAGGGCAGCTCATACGGTACGGAGGCATAGATCTGGATGACCACGAGACCGAGGAGCTGGCAAAGGAATTCAATATGGGGGTTTACATCTGATGGCGATACAGGAATCTATAAACGCGATAATCGGCACCGGCGCGAAAGTGGCGACTGCCGTGAAGGGAATGAAGGAATTTGAGGCCAAGAGAGACGCCGAGGCGAAGGCGCTGGAGGAAGCGAAGAGGGCCAAAGCGGAGGCTGAAGCCAAGAAAACGGCAAAAGAGCAGGATGCGGCGGCGGAGAGGAAGCAAAAGGAAGAATCCGCAATCGCAGCCAAAAAAGCCAAGGAGGAATCCTTGGAGAAAGAGAGAAAAGGGAAAGCGCTCGAGGGGATAGAGAGCGAGTTCTCTAAGCTGTCCGAGGAGGAAGTCGGGCTCAAATCCGAGCGGAAGCGGATACAGGCAGGGAGAAAAGCGACCAAAGCGAGATTGGAGAATTCCACGGAAGGCTCGAAAGACATGATCGCGCTGGAGAAAGCGAAGAAGGAATTGGCCGCGAAGCTCACCGCCAACAGGGAGAGGATGAAGCTCATCCAGGAGCGAAGGATTGCCCTCTCGATAAGAAGGAATGAGATTATGGGAGGTGCCAAATGACGGCGACATTACCTAATATACAGGCTTATCTCGCATTGGGGATAGACCCGGTGACGAAACAGCCTCTGAAAGGAAGCAAAGGCGTGGAAGGAACGGATTTGAACCTGAAAAAGGACATCCTCCGTTTCCTTAGGCTCATAGACGAGCAAGACGCGGTCAACCGCTATGTGTGGAGGAATCTCCCTGGAACGATTTCCAGCCAAGACCTGGAGAGACTTCTTTATTACAAAGGGCAGGTGACGATTTTCTTCGAGAAGACGACGATGGAGTTCTATTTCATGCCGTTCGCTTTGGAAGGCGGTTTGGATTTCTATGGGCGTTTTGCCGGGATACACCCTATCCCGGTCAATCAGAGCGCATCGGAGACGAAAGAGGAAAGAGCGCTTAGGAAATATCTCGGCGACATCAAATTGAAGCCGGTGTATTCGATAAAAGACCCCGATGACATCACAGCCGATGACTATTACAAATCGGCGGTCATCCTCAGGGATTACACCCCTCAGCTGAGCGAGACGATAATCCCGCGCCAGATCGTGAACGACACCTTGCTTGAGGCGATGGCGGAATGCGTGCCGCTCATGAGAACGCACCTATATTGCCACACCGGCGTCAAAGGGATGAGGGTGAACGACCAAGACCAGGCAGACTCGGTGACCGGCGCGAATCTCCAGATGAAGAGGTCGGCGCTCACCGGCAACCCATATACCCCGATTGTAGGCACGACGGATTTCCAGGACCTCGCAGGTGGCGACTCATCCGGCAAGACGGATGAATACATGATCGCGATGAGGGCTTTGGACAATCTCCGCCTATCCGGATACGGAATCGACAACGGCGGTTTGTTTGAGAAGAAGGCGCATAACCTCGAAGGGGAGATCCAAATGAACAACGCGAGCGTCGGAATCGTCTACCAAGACGGTTTGAGCATCCGCCAGAACTTCTGCAACATCGCCAATTCAATCTGGGGCACGGCTATCTGGTGCGACGCGAGCGAGGACATAATCAATCGGGACTTGAATGGAGACGGGTTGTCCTACGACAACAATTACGGAGACAATTCCGGCAACGGTGGAGGTGATGAGAATGGCAGTGACGATAACGCCGAAGTACAGGAATAAGACTTTCGCGGAATGCTATCCGGATAAGGAAGCTTTCGTGACGGAGACGCAATCGGGCGAGTATTTCCCTAAAGCGATAACGGAGGCATCCGCAGGGACGCTTTATTATCTTCTTATGGCGAGATACGCCAACAACCCCATCGCCAACGAAAGTGAGACGGTGTTCAGGATAAAGCTCGAGTCAATCGTGTTCCAGTTCGGAGGGGCATGGGAGAAGAAGCTGGACATCCAGAACAAGATACTCAAGCTCACGGATGAGGACATCGAAAGAGGGGCGACGATGGTGTACAACCACGCGATGAATCCGGACACGGCGCCGGCAACTGACGCTTTGGAGGCTTTGGGATACATAAACGACCAAAACACATCCACGTCGAAGAAATCGAAGATAGACGCCCTAGGAACCCTATGGGGGGCGATACGGACGGATGTGTCGAAGCTTTTCATCGACAAATTCAAAGTGTGCTTCAGGCAGTTTATAGGGTATGATTATTATGAGGTGACGGAAGATGACGATTAACGACAAGAACATTTTTGGGGCGATATGCGGAAACGTGATGAGCGCCATAAGCTTCGCGATGTCGACGAATGAGATAAGCCAGGTGGTTTCCATCGTATGCACCGTGATAGGGACAGTAATCACCATCGTCAGCGCTTTGGTGATACCGATTTGGAAATCCATAAGCAAAGCGAAGGAAGACGGCAAGATAACGCCGGATGAGGTTCAGGACATAATCGACACGACGAAAGAAGGATTGGATAAGATCCAGGGAGACAAGAAAGATGACAGCGAAAAATAAGCCTACATATGAATTGTTCTGCAAAGGCATAATGAACAAAAGCCGAAAAGGGGTTCGCTTCGATGCGGATGGGAACGTCATCGTTGAGCCAAAAGCCGAGTTCGGAAGCGACGTGGAGGTGGACGGACAGCTCACCATCAACAGCGCCTCCGATTTGAAGACCAAGGACGGAACTGGATTTGCTTCCAAGAGCGATTTATCCACATTGGCAACGAAAGAGGAGTTGAATGCCAAGCAATCCACGCTGTATAGGCACACGGTCATAATAGCAACAGAGAACAACAACAATAGTGAGGCAATCTGCATCTCATTCACCGCTGAAAGTGAGAAGAATCTCAAAATCGACAGCATTCAGGATTTAGTCAGCGTGTTTGGAAACACGGAATTATCCTGCAGTGGAATGGCTTTGAACAAAACTGATAATTCAACAATCACGAAATTCTTTTACACCATTATGGTAGGTACTAGTTTGGCGACGACGACTTTCGTCTATGCGGACATCGGTACAAGTTTTTATACGGAAGGCGGAAAATTCACGGACATCATTGGCAAGGCAGGATTCACAATCTTAGACACCGTGACGGCGAT
>ERZ808292.271-NODE-271-length-13812-cov-3.497856_pt1 | contig 13812 bp, 15 predicted proteins | sample MGYA00521275_ERZ808292 | MGnify/ENA primary metagenome ERZ808292 (study PRJEB31516, sample SAMN03275613) | gut metagenome | biome: mammalia-associated habitat; material: feces | host: Papio cynocephalus | place: Kenya | collected 2012-07-26 ... | reverse complement strand
CTACTTGCAAAAGCCTTCGGATGACAGAATAAAACATCTTTATACTGAGAATACCATGTTCCAGTATATTTAATTTCAATATCATCAAATACATCACATAATGGAGAATATTTTACTTTTGCTTTGGTTTTTCTATCATAATGAGTGAAACCGTCTATAAAAATATAATCCAATGCAGTTTCAGGCATTAATTCTTGTAATTCATTATCAAGATTTTTTGCCAAATATGAACCCAGACGCAATTCATGGTTTCCATGATTTACAAGAACTTTCTTTGGTTTGATCATTTCAATTAAATCAATGATGTACTGTCTTGCACCTATCATTTCTTCTAAAGGGGACACCCTATATAATTTAGAGAAGCGAGATAATGCCATACAGTCTACCAAATCTCCATTTAACTGTAATATATCAATTTTTCCACTAAACTCTCTAAAAACATCTAATGGTTTTGCAAAAGGGTAATGTAAATCTGATACAGATAGAATAGTAGTGGCTACACCCTGATAGCCATGAATATAATTATCATATTCTTCATATCCAACTGCCTGCTTCCTAAGCTGATCAGGCGTAATGTTCAACCCAAGCATATCTCGGATTTCAATCCAATCCATGTCTGTTTCTTTACGTTTCTTCGCAAGACAACATCTTAATTTCCATTCAAAATCTGTTTCATTTTCTAATCTATGTAAGTCGATTATATTACTCACCGCCTTACTCTTCAGAATATTCCTCTACAGGAAGTTCAAATGTAATTTTGAATCCAATCTGATCGAATGGGATTGCATCAATTACCTGCTGAGATAAATCTTCACCACTTTCGGCATCTATAAGCTTTAAATCCTTTACAGAAATATTATCTAATTTAATTGTCTTCTTTGCGGCTGTGACCTTTTCCTCAGTTTCACTAATTTTAATCATTCCTTTAATTCCTCCATAAAATTAAAAATTCCCGCCAGAACGCTTTCTGCCAGGATTGTAATAATAATCTTTTTTACCTTTTTGTTTTCGAGTATCTAATATTCCCTGAATTTTATCACGGTATTTTTGATTATTGCTTAGTCTATACATATTAATTAATGTATAATCTCGTGAATTTAATGGGATTTTGCCATTGCACACATTATGTATTATAGTCTTAGCCAACCGTTTACTTTTCATGTGAGTATGGTAGTCGCCATCAATATCAATACGTGTTACTCGAAAACTACCATCTTGAAGCTTATCAATTTTAAAATCTTCTTCGTTCATAGGCAGACCCTACTTGACATATTTATCTTCAATGTAACGCTTTGCGGCAGCACCTTTGGTACGATAAAATCCAACAGATTCACCATTGCGATTAACATACCCATACCTTGTGTTTCTAATTACACCTTCAGATAACAGTTTTTCAATTTCATTTTTTGAAATATACTTAATAGTTTTTCACTTCTTTCTTGATTTATTTTCTGCTGAATAGCAGAAGAGAGTGAGCGTGGAGGGATTTGAACCCATCGACAACTCGATTAAAAGTCGAGTGCTCTGCCAAACTGAGCTACACACTCAAAGAGAATAATCGGCAACCATACTACAAGAACTGTAACATAGCCACCGATTTATATAAGAAGAGGAGTACAATATGAATATGTACAAATCTTAGAAATGATCTTTAGAATTGTTCTGCTTGAAAACGCCTTCATCTTAAGTATCATAATGATAATAGATTTCCAAATGACTTCCACAGAAATGCATGGTACAGTCTCGCTTGATGAACTGAACTGGTTTCATCACACATGCACAAGTTTTTCATATGACATCACATCAACTAACTTATAGTCATATGTTAGACGAACTTTACAACTATATATTCTCTGTTCATGACAGAAGAAAAGCTGATTTCATTGTTTTCCATTACTGATATATAACACCATAAAAACAGTTATAAAGCCTTATTTTACAAGGAAAACTCGGATTTTCTATTTGTGGTTATACGTTTTTGATTGTATTTTTTATATCTATCTAAGTCGTTTTTCTTTCTGCAATCATCACAATACAATCGTTTATTTCCTGTTTTTTCAATAATTCCACCACATCGTTTACAACGAGAATACTTATTGTTGTGCCCACGTCTAACAGAATAATAGTCTTTTTGGTAGTTTTGAAAATATGTATTCAATGACCTATTAATATATTTTACATAAAAATTGTCCTCAGTGATGAAATCATAATTGTTCACAATCTGAGTCTTATCTTCGTATTCTCCAATCAGTTTGCAATTATCAAAGCATCTTCTCAAAAATCCTTCAATAACCTTTTTGTACTCATTCCAAGATAATGTCATTTTCTCCATTTGGAAACGTTGTTTAAGTTTTTCGGCTTCATCAATTGCATCATCAATAATATCTGTAACTGTATTTGCATCCATTTCAGTTCCAGATAACCAATCAAAGTACATCAGCTTTGGTTTCTTTAATAAATCCATGTACTCTTTATTGAGAATTACTTCTTTATCAAAATATCTTGTATAAATATTATTGATTTTCTGCCTGATAATAGCACACCAATTCTCATCTTTAGTCATAGACTTGTAATATCTGTATTCAATTCCAGACCATGTATCAAATACTTGTCCAAGTTTTGTATTAAGTAAATCCTTTCTGACCTTAAAATGAATTGTTTTCATGTATGTGCGTCTTTTATTATCAGAAGCCCATATTGAGGAGCAGAACGAGTTAAATATCTCGTTCTTTTCTTCATTATTATTTGCTTCTTTATACTCTTCAATAATCTCATAGAGAAAAGTTTCATTACAATCGTAAATATGTATCACCTACCTCAAATTCATAGTATTTTCCAAGATATTCATATGAGTTATCAGTCTTATAAGGAACTTCTCTTATTGATATATTTCTCTTTGGGTTTGTATTATTCTTAAGATTTTCAATGATATAATCACCATAAGCTGACCATGCAAGAGATTTACTAATAGAAACAGAAGAGTAAGATGCCTTGATAACATAATTGGCTATAATATTTTCAGGTAATTCAATCTCATTTAGGAGTTTTGTTTTATATTTATTTACGACTTCATCCATATTGAATTTATGGTCTTCATCATCCGATTTATCTCTATGTAAATTCAAATGCTGCTTAATATCAACCGCATACATATTTATAAACTTCCTGCATTTTTTCAAAACTTTTCTATCAGACAAATCCAAATCGTTATCAATAATTAAGCACCTAGTATCAACCAAATCAATTTTATTATCCCATAAGATATTTTTCTTTTCCCATGTCTCAATATAATCACATAGTTCATTCATAGGAGAAGGAGAGTGATATGCGTTGAGGTATTCTTTCTCCTCGTCAGAAGCAGCTTTATTCTTCTTGATTATATTCATATAGGATTCCATTTTCTTTGGATAATTGTGGAGTAAAAAATACGGAAGCTGTTTAAGATGTTTTCTAAGACCTGAATTCATATGCCATCTGAATCCTGTTTTAAGGAAGTCGATTTCTTTGCCCTGAAAAATTCTCAGAAGAGAAGAGTAGTCAGAATACAACTTTTGGATATCTGGATTAGTCGTATATTTATTTTCTATGCTTGTTGCAACATTTGTAATTTCGCCAATTCGATTATCTCTTGTCATTACCTCATACTCAATAAGATTTTCTTTTGTATATGGCTTTGACTGAGCAGTTACTTTATCTTCAATATCAAGTATGATATGCTTGTCTATTTTTGAATCAATAATGATTGGATCGTTACTTAAATAAAAAATATCTCCATCAAAATCTGCGCCGCCTTGCTGTGGAGCTGACACATCATACATATTAAACATTACAACATCTTGATCCTTGAAATACTCAAACCATTTTGTAAGAATATCATTTCGTACAATCTTAATTTTATTTACCTCTGACGGATCAACAAGCGGAGAACGGAATGAACAGCAATATCCTGGCTCAAAATTTGCCGTATATAATTCTCTTTCTCCAAGACAACCAACTGGTTCTTCACCAACAGCATATTGAAGATAGCCAATCATATCACCGACACCTGTATGATAAAATCCTGAGCAATAAATCTTGCCAACCTTTGCTTCATCAATAGACTTTTTAAGTTTTCTATAGATAAATTGTTTGACAGCAGGATCTTTAAGCATAACATCATTTACCAATGCAGCTTCAAGATATTTACTTTCTGGCTCATAATCTTCTGTATCAGTAATCCCCATAAATTTATATGTATAGAATTTATCACCTTTAATGATTTTTTCATACATATTAGTGGTATATTTTGCAAGCTTAATAATTTTACCATCATTCTTAGAATCTAATATGTCATAATCTTCCTTTGTTTTGTCTTTGTAACATTTAACATAATTATCATTCCAAAGATCTAAACACTGTAAATACTGAAAATTCATTCGTGTATATTTATTTAAATGCTTAATATGATGACTGTATTTACTGATTCCAAGTTTAAATTCATACTTTCTGACAGTATTCATATATTCAACCCAAGCATTTTCACCATAAGTTGCTTTAAAAATCTTGTGACCTTTAAACATCGAGATATTCCATATGCAATCAATATTATGGACATGACCATAAATATCGGTAATAGTAGTATAACCCCACTCTTTAAGAATTTGTTTAAATGGCACGTATACAGAATATCCTTTAATAAATGGTAGACGCACCTGCGTTCCAATAACTTTATAGTCTAATCCAAGTTGCTCACTCACAATGTTCATAAAACCTTCTTCGTGGCAACCACAACCATCAAAAGGCGATAATCCAATATCCCTTAAACCCTCTTCAATCTCTCTGGTCTTATATTTCTTTTTCTTTTCAGTGTTTTCATCGACAAATTCCTTCTCTCTTTCAACTACATACTTAATAAGTTGATTCTTTAATGTCTTTTCATACTCTCCAATAATCACAATATTAGGCATATAATCTTTAATAAGAGTACATGAACTAAATGGCAAACACCTCTGAGCTTCATACTTAGAAATAACACATTCATCAATTTTAATATCCATCTGAGTAATCAAATATAACTCATCAAAAATTTCATCACATACAAATGCAGTAATTCCATCTTTACCTTGGGAAGCTGATTTTCCAAAACGAGAGTAGTGAATGCCATTATATGTAAATCCATTATTTAATATTTCCCTAAGTGACTCTTCCTGCTTTGGATTTTTCTTTGCCACAACTAACATAAGCTCACTAATATGTGATGAAAATTCTCCACGTAGTCTCTGTATCTGGTCAAAAAGAAGAGAATCGCCTTGTTTAATAAGATATTCCTTTTGAATCTCTTTATCTCTATCTATCTTAATATTAAAATTGCCATCAATAAGTTCTTTGATTGGTATTTTAACTAATGTGTATTGTACCTTTTTTATAACAATCACCTCTTATTCATAAAATTCTAGAAATGTTTTTCTGAAATAATTATTAGCCATTCTGAAATATTTATCATAACCATTAAAATAGTTGTATTTCTGAATCATTTTAAATCCTTTAAACATAGGGAAGAAGTGATTTAACATAGAATCAGAATAAATATCTGTCTTAAAAATTCTTCTACACATAACTTCTCCTGGATTTATACCTAATCTACCAAACATTGCCATTTGATCAGATAAAAACTGCTTGTATACGATATCTAAGCTGATATTATATCCATCTTTCTTAGAAATGCCATGTTTAACAACATGACGATTGCCATCCTCTTCATCAAACACAGTTGTATAGCAGTTAGGACAGATAGATGTCACATAATTCATATCATCAATTTCAATTAATTTATGTCCACAAATAGGACAAATGGTTGTTTTATTCATATAAAATCCTCCTAAAAACAATTCTTTATATTTTTATATTCTCTCTTTCCAATTGATAGAAATCTATTTGATTACCTTGAAAACAAATGAAGTTCCTATTTACTAAAAAAATCAGTCCTCAAAATATACAGGAACTTTATTCATTCCATAACTCTTATACAAAAGATAAGATATGTAACCATCAGTAAGCACAAAGTCCTTATTTAATATAATTTTTGACATTTTACCGGTTTTCTTAAAAATCTTATCCTTGCGGCAGACCTTGTTAAAATTAGGTTTACTTAACTGAAATTCCTGAGAAATTGTTATATCCCCAATAGGAATCCAATACTCTATATTTGTTCTGTAAAATCCAAATAGATATTTAACTTTAGATATATTAATCATTCTTCGTCCTCCATTTCCTTTACCTCATATCCCAACCAATCTATTAAAAAATCAGTACAAGGAATGCAATCTCTGTGTATGTATTGTCCATCACAATTTGTAAGATATTGCTCCCCACTATATATTCCCTCATTGCAATAACAACATATATAATTTGAATGTGGCATTTTATATTTTGGACAGCCTACTAAATGCTTTGCTTGTCCACAGTATTCACAATAGTTATTTTGCATTAAGCAGCACCAATCCTTTCTATTTTTTCATAAGCATATCCATCATTAGTCGTATAATAAATATGCTTAATTCCTAAATCTTTAATAGCTGCCATACAACTAGGACAAGGACGTGATAAACCATAAGGATTATCTTTTCTAATCCTATATATGTATAATTTAACCTTTGAAAAGTCTATTTCCAAATGACGAATACTATTAAGGCAGCTAATTTCAGCGTGTAATTTTGGTACAAAAGCTCCAACCTGATGAATAGAATTATCATCGGTAATTCTAAATTTATTATAATATTGCTGAAGAGGATGAGTTTTATTTACATTATACCCAATACCTATAACTCGTCCCTGATATACGGCTATGCATCCTATATGGGTTTTGCGAAAATCAGATAATTCAGCAACTTGTTCAGCTTTGCTAAAATATCTATAGTCTGACTTCTTTAACACAATAATCGCTCCTTTTCCTTAATGCTATTACCCAACTCAAAACACTCTTGCTCATACTGATTCCTAAGCATATAACAACCAAAAGCCCCTTCTTTTACATAGTTTTCAATTCTATTCATAATCATTGTCTTAATAGACTTATAATCTGTATCAAATACATCAGTAATTCCATCCATTAAAGTAAATGTATCAACTGCGTCATCTTTCAGATAATATGTAACATTGTATATTTCTGTTATTTTGTTATATTTGTACATACTTACAACAGAATATCCGTTATCAAGTTCTGTAATAATTACACCATCAGCAATATTTTTATATTTCCTCATTTTTCTTATCCTGCTTTCTTTTATTATTAATTACAGCATTTCTACATTCCTGATCAAATTTCCAATCAGAAATAATTCTATCTGCTATAGTTATTTCATTATTTTTTCTAGGGTGAGTATAATTTGTCCAAAAATCGTTCTCGTTTATATATCCCCCATAAGTTCTACTGTCGTGTCTTCCAAAAATTGTGTTCATAAATATTATTTTTTCTCCTTTTCTTTTTAATGTTTTGTAAATATCTCATAATACATCGCTCCTTATGAAAAATGTGATGATTAATAGTTTCATTACTATATTCTCTATTTGAAAAATAAATTGAGGATTTTCTAATTCACTGATTTGTGATATAGTATGTTTATGTGTATACACATGAATGCAACCTATTAACTAAAGTCACTACTGATTTGCAAAATCAGGTACGGAGGTGTGATATGCACATAAGAAGCAAAATCTATATAATCCATACAATCGTGGCACCATCACGAAAGGAGGATTATTAGAGTGTCAAATGCTATTCTTACACCAACAGTAATTATTGCTGTTTTAGGTTTTCTAAAATATTGTGTAAAAAGATTTGCATAATACAAGGAACTTAAACTGCTTGTTACTGCTGATAAAGAACGTGTTACCGTCACGAAAAAACGGTGTATCATATAAGAAATAAGATGTAGTAGGTACGTGAATTACTATTATATTTATTTCTTATAGTAACTTATTAACAATAATTCACCAGTGAATTAGAAGCCTCACTGCAAATTGGAGTGTTTAGCGTAACACTCATTGTGCAAATTTATGATAAAGAGATGCTGCCGTAGGTGGTAGTATCTCTTTATGTTCTTAACTTATCCCCAAAATCTCTATTTGCTTTTTAATTTCCTTACATGAATCATATTTATTATCAATTCTTTGACCATGCTCATAATTTATAAAATGTCTATAATCAGCAAATACTTTTGGAGTAGTTAAATATTTTTCTTTGCCATCTTTAATATATTTTTCTCTCTTCATTGGTTGGCATTTTATTATTTTAAGCTCTTCCAAAATATCAACTATACGCCCTATATATCTCTCAGAAAGATCAATGTCATCTGAGATTGTCTTAAAATACCTATAGCAACAAAGCGGTTTATCCTCTATACGGTTCAGATTGACACGAATATAGGATAGTAGAAGTAGAATATAGGCAGATGACATTCTTGTAAGGTCTATACCTTTACCTTTTAATTCTTCTTTAAAATTCAATATCTTGTCCAATTCATCAAAATAGATAATTCCAAAATTATCAGGCACATCAAATTTCTCAATATTTAGTTGTACTTGCTGATATTTCACTGAATTGGTATTTTCTTTTAGACACTTCTCGAAATCAGGACACGATACAAAGTATCCATAATGAGAGAGAAGTAATAGAACTTCATAATATTTTTGATTTATCTTTCCATCTCTGTAGTTAGGTTTCAGTTTAGACCAGTGACAAAGTTCTGTTGTAGAAAATGCCACTGTATCATCAAGTGAACGCCTTGCACAAAGATATGAAAAGATTATTACACGCTTAGATGAGAGATTCTTGTCATAGATGATTTCTCGTGGAATTTTTACATAGTTCAAATTATTGTTCTCACCTTCTTTCTATTCTAAAATAATATTCTCCATCTTGACTTTCAAAAGTCGTCAACTTTTACATTTGTGAAATTGTCAAAAATTCATTTGGGTACATGTATAGCGTACCCAAAAGTAAAAAATTTCTTCATTTGGGTACATGTCAGGTGTGGATTTGTGTAGGTCAATATCTATATAGACTCATATTATCAAGAGAAGAATATTACGCTTATATTTCGCTTACGCTTCATATAAGCTCTATAATTTTTTTGTTAATTGTTATTGGTTGATTTAGGTACATGATGTTTTGGATTAACAGTTTCACTTGGGTACATGTATGATGTACCTATAATTTTATTCTCTCTTTTAATTATTATTATGTTTCAAATTAACATACTTCTCTTTAAAAATATCTTCTACAAAGAATACTGGCAATTTGTTATGGTACTTTTCATATAATTCTTCATCTGGTGAATTAACTTCTCTGATATAATCTTTTACAATAGATTTATTTCCCTTGAATCGCTCATTTATTTTTCCACAAATAGTACAGTAGGTATATAAACCTGTATTAAGATAAGTCTTTCCTGCAAATGTGGATTTATTTTGAATCAGACATTCTTCATAGTGATGTTTATGCTTTGATTTGCGATTACTCTTTGAGATATTACATTCTTTCCGCTTAAGATATTTTGGTGTTTCATTTTCTTGTATCATGTGATTTCCTCCTTTGATATATTATTCTCTTTTTTTGATATTGGCTTATTATTGTTTGTCTACCCAGAGATGTTCTTTTCTTGCTAACGCTGCGAAAAGACCGCCCTTATCAAAGGGCTACATCTTGTGCTGTCGCACATATTATCTTTTTGAGTTTGTGTGTAGTTTTCTTATACCCCAATCTAGGGAGAAAAATGATTAATTTGGGAGTGAATTTTGATTTTTATGTGTTAGATGATAACTTATAAGGGTATGAGATTAAAATGGTTTATTTTTCTGTGAGCATTGATTTAAGCCTTATATAAAAATAAGACATCCGAAGATGCCTTATAGTTTGGTTATTTTATGCCTTATGCTATATTCTGTGCTAATACCTGGAATATATTCCGATGAACTGGTTCTGCTAAGTTGAGACTGTCCATAATAGAATTTAGTGTCTGATTATACAATGCTTTAATATCCTTATAATATTCAATTACATCTAAGACATATGGTTTGATTTCTAAACTGTGTATTAACATATATTCATTTGTGTAATCAGATAGGTCTATATTATATGTATCCTGTAACTCGTTTATTGTTATATGTAGTGTATCTGATAAGGTAAGTCCCTGATCAGAATGTTCATTTGCGTAATCTGTGAGAAGTCTTAGTTTATCAAATGTATTAGTTTTCCAACGTGAATTCTTCTTAATTGGAAGTGTTTTGGTCTGTATATTGGATGATTCTTTGAGCGTATTTATATCTTGCTGCATCTGAGCTATTGTCTGTGTGAGAGTAGTGATTGCTTGAGTTAATGGTGTCATATCTATCTGTGGAGTTAATTCATTGTGACGGTATGCTTCAATTACACCCCATACCCAATCCATAAAAAGGTTTGCTTTTGGCTGTCTTGACCAACGGCAGATCTCCATGATTCCACGTTCTGTATAATATACCCGTTCTTGTTCTTCACTTTTTGTCAGGTTGCCCCCAATTTGGGTACTACCTTTAAGTCTCATAGATAATGGTTCTAATCGGTCTTGATGTTTAAGGTGAATTTTTTGAATTGCCTTAATAGGATTAACATATTCCAATGCTTGTCCAATTTGTTCTCTTGTAAGCAGAATGTCGCCATTCATATTTCTGTAGAAGTTACAAGATAAATCTCCAAAAGTTTCTATTGTAATAAGTTTTAAATTGTTCATAGTTTTACTTCCTTTCTTTTGTTGTATATCTGTCGTTAGTTTCTACTTATATATTCTCCACATAAAAATAAAAGGCAGATGATTTCTCATCCACCTTTAATAATATAATGCTTATTTTATTCTTCTGTTTCTTCCTCAATAATATAATCAGCACATAACCAATCTGATTCTGGCTTTGCAATTAATCTTGCATCCATATAAGCCATTTCCATAGTAAGACATGTTTTTGCTTGATAATGATTCCCTTTTCGTTTTTCAAGAACTAATGCAATATCTGGTTTATCATCCTTTGTAAAACATAATGGAATCATTAACTGGATCTTTTCTTGATAATAGTGCGGAATGGCTAACTTATAATTGGCAGTTACTTTTTGTATAGCAGTATCAATATAACCCTTTAATACTTCTAATGGTCTTTCACTTTCTTTGATACAGTTTGGTAATCTGTTGTATGTATTTAAGTCATCTAATATGTGATTATAATTAGGATATACCTTACAATGCCAATCAAATACTAGAAGAGCAGTATCCTGAAAATAATCTGCTCTTTCGGGAAAATCTGCATCAACATCAAGAGATGTTAATTCATATTCATCTTTAAATCCTTTAAAATACCATTTTTGTACCGAATCATCAGTTAAATACCTTTGATTTAATTCGCCATATGCATAAATTGGTATATAACGATCAGTGAATAAACCAGTATTAAATAAACAATATCCATCAGTTTCAATGATTTTGTGTTCACGCTGCAATTGATAAAATGTGTTTAATAGATAATTTTTTAGAATTGCATTATCATTTTTATTTTCAAAATTCCAGGACTCTTTTATAGCTTTTTCGGCAAGCGATTGAATTTGAGAATTATAATCTCCCCAATACATATAATCATATAATTTTATAAGTTCCATATATTCCATGCCTTCTTTCTGAAAAGTTTCTTTTAGTATAGCATTTTTTCTTGATATAGAAAAGAATTTTTCTGGAATCTTAAGTTCTTTATAAAATGTTTCATAAGGATTATCTGTATACTCTTGAATATGACGTGCTGACAATCCTTTTTGAAAAATTGCTTTTTGATATGCTTCTTTTTCTGATTCAGCATAAATTACAATTATGTTTTTGTATTCATTTCCGAATTCTTCTGTTGTTGGTATTAAATATGTATTCATATTTCTGTTCTCCTTTATTAAAATAATTTACTATTAAATTATTCTCTGTTTATAAAGGAAAACGGACAGATTTCTCTGTCCGATAATTTAATTATTTATTATGATGTTTGATAGAATCATAGTGGCTTATAATATGTCTAAGTTTTTCTACAAAATGTGATATGTCTGCAAAATAATTTGGATATGCCAATCTTAATGTTTCAAATGATGACGCTGAAACCAATACAACATTTTTATCAGAGTTTTTCTCAATCTGACTGTATACCTTAGTTGCATTCTCAATTTTAGAAGAGAAAAATGGTCTTACATGTACACGCATTTTATTATAATCAAGCAATAAGATATAATACAGATCTTTATTTCTCTGATTATAGTTTTTACTTGCATAATCAATAGATACATTTAGTCCACTTAAGGTAGAGAGAATATTGTTTTTATTATCAAGATATTTTACTTCTGATATAAGTTCATCAGCCCATTTAGATGTATTTGGGCATACTGGCATTTTTTCTTCTATAGCAAATAAAGAGGATACAAGTGTGAAAAATCTTAATATTTCATAATCTCCCTGACTTGATTTAAGATTACTTTTGGTATATATTCCCATCATTTCTACAGCAGTTGCCCATATATGTTGTAGTTTTGTGCGAAATTGAATCTCTATAAACATATTTTTATTATATGTATCTTTTGTTTCACTGTGAAACTGATATACCATATGATAACTTCTATATCCAGAAGCTTTAGGAGAAGCAATATAGTCATCTTCCTTTTTAAGTATATGCCTAATACGAGATTTTTTATAAATGTCAACTGAGTTATATACATCTTCTATAGTATCAACAATGACACGACATCCACCTAAATCTTGCATTTTATATAATTGCATATTAGGAAATCTTTGGATTTTACCTGTTATTGATTCAAGTCGTTTTAGTCTTTGTACAACAATAGCATCAGGATTCTTTTTGCGAAGATTACTGCAAATAACTTGTAATGGATAAGCGTGTGCAGCTCTCCAATTATTTAACACAGTTAAAGCTTGATCACGTTCTTCTGATGTAGAAAATGGATCGGCTATTATTTTGCCAGCTTTATTAATCTGATTACCAGTATATTTTGGTATTTCCCATTTGTTTTTATCTATTACTGTAATCATATTGTTCTCCTCCTCAATTAATTTGATAATTACATCTATATCAATTGTATCATGAGAGATTGAAGAGTGCATCATCTTTTTGGAAGGTAGCATAAATACTGCGTTTAGTGCCATTTTAAAATTCCTTTCTATTTTTCTTTTCCTTATTTTTGCCTGTTAGTAATATATTTTCCTTGTTATTACAATAGTATTCTCTGTTTTATATGAATAGTTGTGTGTAGTTTTTAAGTACCCCCTATAGTGGGGGGTGTAATGAGAGTATATTTTGGGGCGATTTTTGGGTGAAAATCATTATCGGTAAAATACTTATAAATAAGGAAGATTTTGAAATTGTGGGTGGATTTTTAGTGAGATGGGAGTTTGATTTTTTGGTTTGGAAGTAGCTGAAATGCTTGATTTTAGCGGGTTTTGACGATATGGGGTACGATAAGTGGTTTTGGAGAGGGAAATTGGGATTTTGGCTGATTTTAGTGGAAATTTGGTAGATTGGAATAAAGTTAAATTTTTTGAGTTTGTATGTAGGTGAATCAGCTTATAGGAATATTAAAAAATAGCCGACACATTCCAGTTTTTACCATCCCTATTTTAATAAAATTCTACGGTATTTGTACATTTTTCCGTTGTTATAGTTGATATATAACAAATGGATATAATCATCTGGAGCAGAACATAATTTAATAAACGTGTGTATAAAAACTTTATCGTATTTTTTAAAAATAATACTTGACTATCACAC
>ERZ808292.268-NODE-268-length-13929-cov-3.856638_pt1 | contig 13929 bp, 7 predicted proteins | sample MGYA00521275_ERZ808292 | MGnify/ENA primary metagenome ERZ808292 (study PRJEB31516, sample SAMN03275613) | gut metagenome | biome: mammalia-associated habitat; material: feces | host: Papio cynocephalus | place: Kenya | collected 2012-07-26 ... | reverse complement strand
TAGCTATCAAATTGTTACTTTTTGAAGCGTTAAAAATTTTTCGTGGACAGTAGTGTACCTCATTATATATTGTTAAAGCTTTTTTTTGCGCAAGCTATAGCCAGGTTAGGATTGTAGTCCCTCAAAATAACGGATTGTTGAAGTAAGGCTAAGCATTGCGTGTTATAGTCATGTCCTGCTTTTGAGGCAACGATGGATTTTTGAAAACAGTCAAGGGCTTTCTCGCTACTGTCGTTAAGTGCGTAATACCTGCCCATGTAATATTGGCATTTTGAATATAAAGAGTCGTTAGGCTTGTCCTTATACCAGCGATAGGCGGTTCCTATAAGAGAGTCGCTTTTGACGTCCAATCCACTTTTATCCTGAGCGAGTGTATAAACAAGTGCGTACATGGCTTCATCTTTAGCTGGCAAATTCAGTTTATTGACTTCTTGCAGAAGTTTCAATGCACTGTCAGCTTGTTCATTTTCAGCTAACGCCAATGCAGTGGAAATTCGTCTGTCATGTTTCTCTCCGCAAGATGAAATAGTCATTAAGAACAATGACAATATAAAATAAAGAAAGGTCTTTGTCATTTGCTGCTATGTTTTGAATGCAAAATTACAAATATTTCTTAGTTTAAAGCCATCCTGAAGGTCTAAATGTCCGATTGTGATGTGTGCTTATTCTGTGTTGATAACCGTACGATCAGATGATTTCTGTATGAAGATAAAGTCTAAAATACAAGCAAGAACGAATGTTTGTAAGTCTTTGTTTATGAAAGTCGTATTGGTGGGATGGAAGGTCGTTTCTTTCAAAAGGCCATTAACTTTTGGTTGTCGTCACAGTTCTGCAAGAAGGCTCTTCACATAATCGCGCCCCCAATCGTCCACATGATGGCGCTGGCAACCGAGCAGTAGGATGTCGATGTCGATGCGCACGACGCCTTGCTGGCGTTCGGAAGGGGTGGAGCCAAGGGCGTGCTCGATGTCTTTCAGCTTGTTGTGGAGGGTGGGGTAGTCCATGTTGGTGTGGCCTTCAGCCACGCAGTTGAGGTAAAGGCGGTCGGTCTGCTTCCCGCCGACAGGCTTCGTCCATAGCGATGAGCTGAACCGGATGCCACTAAGAGTGTGGCGCAACAGGTCTTTCGCTGCGTCGATATGGCGTTGCGGTTCCTCATTGCTTCCCAAACAGAGTGTCACTTTTGGCATAGTTTGCAACTTTGCTTGTTCTTGTAATAATGTTTCAAAGAGAGAGACGAGGGTGCACCGTTCTATTTTTCCTGTGGTCTGTGCAGGCTTGCCGTTTTGTCCACGAGCCCCGCCTCTATGAGGAGGGGCATGATGTTGTATGCGTCGCGCCGCTCTTTCTTGCTTTGAAATGTGCTGTATCGTTTCAGCAGGTCGGGCTTGTCTTTTAGGAGCTCTTCCACCTTCTCGCTGCCGATGTAAGTTGTCTCTGGGCTGTCTGACCCGATGAGGAAACACTCCTTTCCTTTCCAGTCAAGAGAATTGGTCATGGCGAGTCCACCAATGATGCCCGCTGCGAAGGTTCCCATCATCACTTTCATGTTCTGTCCACTGCTCACGTAGCGCTCTAAGAATAGCAATTGTTTGTTGTTGTCGAACGGATAGGCCAGTGCGTAGCCGCTTCCCCATTTGGCTCCACTGTGCCTCTTGTTCCGTAGGTTGACATAGAGTGTGTCATTCATGATGAGGGCGAAGGCTTCGCTCTTCAGTATTCTGTTCAGGTTTTTGTCGGGTGACTCAAAGCGTATGGCTGTTCCTCCACTCCATTTCACTTTGCTGAGCGAACGCGTCACTTTGGCTACGTCCTTGGCGTCGGTCCACCAGCCAGCCTGGTAGTCGGCAAACGACAGGCAATACTTTGCTTGTTGGTAATGCGGTCCTTGGTCTTGAGCTAAGGCCATGGTGCTGACAAACATAAGCAAAAGGTAAATGATGCTTCTTTTCATTTGTTGTTTCTTTATTTCAGCTTTCCCGGTCCTGGGGGGCTTGCTTGGGTCGAATGTTAATATCCGCAAAATTAAAGAAAAAAATCTATATGAGGGACATTCGGGACGTAAAAAATGACAGAATCCCGACTTCGGGGAGATCCGGGGAGATTGTGCGGTGGCGTCTTGAAACAAGAGACGGAATGATGCTCCCAAATCTCGGGTAAACAAAAAACGGACAAACTATATGCTAAAAACTCTTTTCTCGCTCAATGCGAAGGTCATTGGACGAAAATAGCGAAAAACGGAGAGTTTTGTAATATGCTAAGATCCAGAGCTTTATAAAAATGGCTCAGAAACAACGCATAGAAAAGAAACTCATTTCGCCTTGATAGCTAACCTATTGAGCCCTCATCCCTGGGAGATGGCCGCTTGATACTTCATGTTTCATCCTGTCGTCAGGCAACTATCTACACACGATTCGGCATCTTTTTGCAACTCGAAGTCCTGTTTTAGGGCATCGCCTTTTGGAAAAACGTTTTTTCTTCTGCTATTTCAACAGAAATCACGAACAAACTTTATGGTAAAAAGACGCGACGATGTTTATAGGACCAAAAGTTACCCTTCTCTTGATATAGGGACTATTGGGAGGTGCCTGCTTGTTTTTATGGCATCTAAATTGCATGTTTTTTTAGAGTTTTTTTGAGAATAGACATGAGAATTAAGAATAATTGGCTAACTTTGCAAAACATTAATATTTCCTGGTGAAAGGAGCGAGAATTTTGCTAAGATGAAGTACGGATTTATCAAAGTGGCCTCGGCTGTGCCCTCTGTGAAGGTGGCCGATTGTGTGTATAACACGAAAGAGATGGAAACGATGATAGCCCAGGCAGAGGGACGCGGTGTGGAGATCATCGTGTTCCCGGAGCTATGCATCACAGGTTACACATGTCAGGACCTCTTCCGCGAGCAATTGTTGCTCGACGCTGCAGAGAGCTGCGTGATGGCCTTGCTTGATTTCACACGTCAGTTGGACATCATCTGCATCATCGGAGCCCCCGTCGTGGCGGGCGACTTGTTGCTCAACTGTGGTATCGTCATCCAGAAAGGCAAAATCTTGGGGGTAGTCCCCAAGACCTATCTTCCCAATTACAATGAGTTTTATGAGAAACGCTGGTTTGCCTCCCTGCAAGACCTGCGTGAGATGAATATCCGTTATGCGGGCCGTGTGGTGACGGTCACACCCGCTCCCCAGCTCTTCCGTACCGGCGATGGCGCTGTCTTCGGCGTAGAGATATGCGAGGATGTATGGGCACCGACGCCCCCCAGTAACCATTTGGCCTTGGCCGGCGCCGACATCATCTTCAACCTCTCGGCCTCTGATGAGCTCCTGGGCAAGCATGACTACCTGACCAGCCTGCTCTCGCAGCAGAGCGCCCGCACGATGAGCGCCTATGTCTACAGTTCGGCAGGCTTTGGTGAGAGCACCCAGGATGTGGTCTATGGCGGCAACGCACTCATCTATGAGAATGGTCGCACCCTGGCCGAGGGGCAGCGGTTCTCGCTCGAAGGGCAGGTGGTGGAGGCCCAGATAGACGTAGAGGCCCTGAGGGCCGACCGCCGTAACAACACCACGTTCGTCAACGCGCAACGTCGCATGATCGGAGAAGACATTCGTTTTGTCGAGGCCGAACCTGCGCAGTTGCGCGACTTTGTTTTGGAGCGCCACGTGGAGCCACAACCCTTCACGCCCTCCGATGAGACCATGCGCCAGGCTTGTGAAGAAATCCTCAGCATACAGGTCATGGGACTGGCCAAGCGCCTGGTGCACACCCACGCCAAGACCGTGGTCGTCGGCATCAGTGGTGGGCTCGACTCCACGCTGGCCCTGCTGGTCTGCGTAAAGACCTTCGACAAGTTGAAGATGGACCGCAATGGCATCGTCGGAGTGACCATGCCCGGCTTCGGCACCACCGACCGCACCTATAACAATGCCATCAACCTGATGAAGGACCTCGGCGTCACCATCCGCGAGATCAGCATCGCCAAGAGTGTGACGCAGCACTTCGAGGACATCGGCCACGACATGAGCTTGCACGATGTGACCTACGAGAATGGGCAGGCGCGAGAGCGCACGCAGATCCTCATGGACCTGAGCAATCAGCTCGGCGGCATGGTCATCGGAACGGGCGATCTCTCAGAGCTGGCGCTGGGGTGGGCCACCTACAATGGCGACCACATGTCGATGTACGGGGTCAACGCCTCTGTGCCCAAGACGCTCATCAAGGATCTCGTGCGCCATGTGGCCCAAACCGTGGACGATGCTTCGGCCTCAGTGCTTCGCGATATCATTGACACTCCCATCTCACCCGAACTGATACCCGCTGATGAGAATGGCCAGATCAAGCAGAAGACCGAAGACCTCGTGGGCCCCTATGAGTTGCACGATTTCTTCCTATACCATTTCCTCCGCCACGGCTTCAGCCCCCGCAAGATTTTCCTGTTGGCACAGAAAGCCTTCGGCACCAACAACGGCAACGACGCTTCCGTGGGTCACTACGACGATGGCACCATCATCCACTGGCTGGGAGTGTTCTGCCGTCGCTTCTTCAACCAGCAGTTCAAGCGCTCATGTCTGCCCGACGGGCCCAAGGTGGGGTCGGTGAGCCTCAGTCCGCGTGGCGACTGGCGCATGCCGTCGGATGCGGTGTCGTCACTGTGGTTGCAGGAGGTGGAGACGCTGAAGGCTCGATGCTGAGAAATTCATATAAACAGCATAAAATTTCACAAGTCTGTAACGTGCTGTGTGGCGATAAATTACTAATTTTGCAAACATTCACATAGAACGGGGATTATCCCCATATTTATAATCTTAATTCATCAAACTTATGCAGAAAAGATTGCTTATTCTGGTTGTATTGATGGTTTGCTTCATCACATCAATGACAGCTCAGATTACAACTTCTGGTTTGAGTGGTAAGGTAACCGCCGACAACGAAGACGTCATCGGCGCTACCATCGAGGCGGTGCACACGCCCTCGGGAACCAAGTACCAGGCTGTGACCAACAACAAGGGTATGTTTACCATCAACGGTATGCGCCCCGGTGGTCCTTACACCATCAAGGTGAGCTATCTCGGCTACCAGCCCAAGGAGTTCACCGGAGTCAAGCTGGAGCTTGCTCAGACCTACAATCTGCCAGTTGTACTCAGCGAGGCGACCAATGAGCTGAAAGAGGTCGTAGTCGCTGCCAAGGCAACTAAGTTCACCACCGAGCAGACGGGTGCGTCGACCAACATCGACAATTCGATGATTGCCAACATGCCCACCGTCAACCGCTCCATCAGCGAGCTGACGCGTCTCTCCCCTTATGGCGGCAGCGGTATGACCTTTGCCGGAGCCGATGGCCGTACGGCCAACTTTACCGTCGACGGTGCCAACTTCAACAACGACTTCGGCCTGTCGTCTAACCTTCCCGGTGGCGGTAACCCCATCTCCATGGACGCCATCCAGGAGGTGCAGGTCGTCATCTCCCCGTTCGATGTGCGCCAGACCAACTTCATCGGTGGTGGCCTGAACGCCATTACGAAGAGTGGTACCAACACCTTTAAGGGTACGGCCTACATCTACCATCAGAATGAGAACATGCGTGGCGATGCCATCGACGGCAACACCATCGCCCTGGCTCGCGCCAAGGACCGCTCCACCACTTACGGCATGACCCTCGGTGGCCCGATCATCAAGAACAAGCTCTTCTTCTTCGTCAACGCCGAGTACATCAAGACACCTTCCGAGGCTGTCACATGGCGCGCCTCCGAGGACGGTGTCGGCGATTCGGACGCCAGTTTGTCTTATGCTTCCGTAGCCGACATGCAGCGCGTCAAGGATTTCGTCGCCGAAAAGTATGGTTACAATGCCGGTTCCTACACCAGTTTCCCTGCTGACAAGAGCAACACCAAGCTGCTGGCCCGTCTCGACTGGAACATCAACAACATGCACAAGCTGGCGTTCCGTTACAACTATACGAACAACGACAACTGGACGGCCCCCAACGCATCGTCCATGGACGGTGGCACGCGCTCGCCTTATTCACGCACCTCTTTATATAGCATGGCGTTCTCCAACACCATGTATTCGATGAACAACAAGGTTCATTCGTTCTCTCTCGACTTGAACAGTCGTTTCTCCGACAATCTCTCCAACCAGTTCCTCGCCACCTTCGCCAAGAAGGATGATGTGCGTGGCTCCAACTCATCAGAGTTCCCATTCATCGACATCCAGGACGGCACTGGACAGAACGTGCAGTACATGTCGCTCGGCTATGAGCTCTTCACCTGGAACAACGCCGTGCACAACACCACTTGGAACATCAAGGATGACCTCACCTACTACATGGGCAATCACAAGATCATGGGAGGCATCAACTTTGAGCACCAGATGGCCGACAACCAATACATGCGTAACGGCACCGGATACTATCGCTACCGCAGCGTTGACGACTTCATCAATGGCGCCGCGCCTGAGGTGGTCTGCTTGACCTACGGTTACAATGGCGAGATGAGCCCGAAGGCACGCGTGCAGTACAGCAAGGTTGGCATCTATGGCCAGGACGAGTGGCAGGCTACCGACAACTTCAAGTTGACTTACGGCTTGCGCATCGACAACATCTTCTTCAACAATGGTGACCTGATGACCAACAACGCCATCAAGGAGCTCAGCTACAACGGCCGTCACATCGATACTGGCAAGTGGCCTTCTTCCAGCTTGACCTTCTCTCCGCGTGTCGGTTTCACGTGGGACGTGATGAAAGACCGCAGCCTCATCGTCCGTGGTGGCTCAGGCCTCTTCTCGGGCCGTCTGCCCTTGGTGTTCTTCACCAACATGCCCACCAACTCTGGCATGGTGCAGTATCAGATGCAGCTTGGTCCCAGCACCAACTTCAACCGTCTGCCCTCTGCCGTCCGCGACTTTGCCAACGAGCATGGTTACACGTCTGTCAATGACATTCTCGCCGGCGAGTTCTCAGGCGGTCTTGTGACCGACGACAAGGGCCACGCCACCATCTCAGCCCTCTACAACAAGTTGGGCGCAATGGGCTATCCCACCACCATCACTCCTGAGGAAGGCACTGTTCCCAGCTCCATCGCTGCTGTGGACCACCACTTCAAGATGCCCCAGGTATGGAAGACCTCTGTTGCAGTCGACTATTCCATCCCTGTCGGTTTCCCGTTGACGGTGACCGCCGAGGGCATCTTCAACAAGACGGTCAATGCTGCTTCCATCTCCGACTGGAGCATGCGCGACCCCGAGAGCTTCGCCCGTTGGAACGGCGTAGACAACCGTCCTATCTTCCCCTCTGACTTCCGCACGGCTACCAAGGCCTTCGTGCTTGAGAACACAAGCCGTGGCTACGGCTGGTCTGCCATGTTGCAGGTGAAGGCCGATCCCACCAAGTGGTTGAGCCTGACAGCCGCCTACACACACCAGGTGAACAAGGAGGTGACCTCTCTGCCCGGTTCCAACGCCGAGTCGGCCTTCACGTATGTGCCCACCGTCTACGGACCCAACCGCATCAAACTGCACAATAGCATCAACACTACGCCTGACCGCTTCTTCCTTTCGGCTACGGCCCATGACCGCAGCGGCAACCACTACAGCTTGGTCTATGAGACTTGGCGTGGCGGTTACAACTACTCCTACATGCTGGCCAACGACATGAACGGCGACGGCTACAGCTATGACGCCCTTTACATCCCGACTGACAAGCAGGTGGCCGATAACCAGTTCCGTTTCACCTCGCTCGACGACCAGAAGCGTTTCATGGACTATGTGCACGCCAATGGCTACCTGAAGAACCACCAGGGTGAGTATGCCGAGGCTTACAGCGTCTACAATCCCTGGGTGCATCGCATCGACGTGAGCTACAAGCACGACTTCACCGTGAAGTTCGGGCAGACCAAGCACACCCTGCAGCTCTCCATGGATGTGAAGAACCTCCTGAACCTCTTCAACGACAGTTGGGGCGTGTCCAAGTATATGAACCCCTCACTCAACGAAGGCCGTATCCTGAAGTATGACCACACAGACGCTGAGGGCTACCCCGTGTTCTCTACACCCAAGGCTGTCAATGGCGACGTGAAGACGTTCGTCTACAATCCTGTCATCGGCCAGTGCTGGTACGCCTCCATCGGTGTAAAGTATATGTTCAACTAATCCAGACACATTAAAGTTAAAGTTTGAATTTTATGAAACTGAAATATTTATTAAGTTTCGTCCTGGGCGCGCTTCTGTTTGCGGGCTGCTCGGATGACAACACAATCGGTACGCTTGGAGAGATCTCTCTCAGCAAGACTTACCTGTCCATCCCAGAGGGTGGTGGTAACGACACGGTGACCATCAACGCCGCTGCTGACTGGGCGTTCCAGAAGTCGGTGGTGATAGGCAAGGATGCCGACAAGAAGGACCTCCTCGCCGAGCTTCCCACATGGCTGACCGCCTCCACGCTCTCGGGCGAGGCTGGCAAGACGCAGGTCGTGTTCCATGCTGACGCCACCAACGGCGGCCGTGAGCAGGTGCTGCAGATTGGTGTGGGTGACAAGACCCAGTTCTTGATCGTCCGCCAGGGTTCGCTGGAGGCCGTCACTGCCACCTGCGCAGAGGTGCTGGCCGGTCCTGACGGTAAGACCTACCGCACCAGTGGCACCGTCACCGACATTGCCAACACCACCTATGGCAACTTCTACATCAACGACGGCACGGGTGAGGTCTACGTCTACGGCACACTCGACGCTGACGGCAAGGAGAAGAACTTCTCAAGCCTGGGCATCGAGAAGGGTGACATCGTCACCATAGAGGGTCCAAAGACTACCTATGGCAGTACCGTCGAGCTGGTCAACGTGACCGTGCTCAAGATCCAGAAGTCGCTCGTCAAGGTCGTCAGCTCTACGGAGAATGTCATCCCCGCTGCCGGTGGCGAGTATCAGGTGAAGGTAGCCTACAAGGGTAGCGGTGTCTATCCTGAGATAGCTGAGGAAGCCCAGAGCTGGTTGCACGTGGCAAAGACGCAGTTCATCGCCGGTGTGCCCTCTAAGATTGAGACCAACCCTGCCGACACGGCCGTGGTCACGTTCCGCGCCAGCGGCAACACGGGCGCAGCGCGCACCGCCGATGTGACCTTCACTTCAAGCAACTCCACCAACTCTTCCAGCGTGAAGGTGCAGGTGGGCCAGGCCGGCCTCTCCGGCACGAAGGCTGTGCCTTTCACCGTGGATGAGGCCATCGCCTACATCAAGACACTGGGCAACAATACGTCGGCCACAGAGGTCTACATCAAGGGCTACGTGTCACAGTTTGCCAGCAATGGCCAGTTTGGTGCCACCTATGGTAATGGCTCGTTCTGGATGTCGGAAGACGGCCAGTACAACGACGACTACGACAAGGACTTCGAAGCCTTCCGCGTCAAGTGGCTGGGTAACCAGAAGTGGGCTGCCGGAAACGGCCAGCTCGCCCCTGGAGCCGAGGTTGTGGTTTGTGCAACGGTGAAGATGTACAATGGTGTGGCTGAGACGGCCAACGGCTATGTCTACAGCGTGAACGGAGACCACCGACGCCAACGGCATCGGCACCGCCGCCACTCCGTTCAACGCCCTGGGCGCCATCGCTGCCGCCCATGCTGGCACGGCTGCCAACGTGTATGTCGCAGGCAAGATCTCGAAGATTGCCAACAACGGCACGTTCAACGCCAACTATGGCAATGCATCTTTCTACATCTCTTCCGATGGCACTTATGCCGACGATAAGGCCAAGGACTTCGAGGCTTTCCGCGTGCTCTATCTTGGCAACCGCAAGTGGGTAGAGGGTGACGCGCAGATTGCCGAGGGCGACAACGTGACCATCTATGGTCCGCTGACGGTCTATAACGGCACCGCCGAGACTCCTGGCAACAAGGCATACATTGTCAACTTGAATGGCCGCACCGAGTAGGTTGACTTAGTATAGACGCTTAGGGAGGTGTGTTCTCGTTCGCGAGGGCACACCTCCTTCCCATTTATAAGCTGGTTGTGATGCTACATGATGATGGAAAGTAGCAAGTTTTTTTATTGAACAAACGTTAATTTGGTTTATTATATCTAATTTTGCACCCAAAACGGGTACGTTGGCGCTAACGTGTCCCACATTATTCATCTAAATTATATCTTCTTATGTTTAAAAGATTGTTTTTCCTGCTTTCTCTGGTGCTGTTTTCCGCAGCCTCATTGATGGCGCAGGTCACCACGTCCTCGATGACAGGCAAGGTGAGCCTCAGCGGAAGCAGCGAGCCCATCATTGGCGCTTCGGTACAGGTGGTGCATGAGCCCTCAGGCACACGCTATGCGGCAGCCACCAATGCAGACGGACGCTTCAACATCCAGGGCATGCGTGTCGGTGGCCCTTACTCCGTCACCATCAGTTATCTGGGCCATCAGACCAAGACCTTCAAGAACATCACCCTGCAGCTGGGTGAGGTCTACAAGCTCGAGACCTCCCTCTCAGAGAACGCCCAGCAGCTGGGCGAAGTGGTGGTGAGTGCCACGGCCTCCAAGTTTGCGGCCGAAAAGACGGGTGCCACCACCAACATCTCACAGGCGCAGATACAGAACATGCCCACGGTCACCCGTTCCATCGAAGACCTCACCCGCATCTCACCCTATGCCAACGGCATGGGCTTTGCCGGTGGCGACGGCCGCTCCACCAACTTCACCCTCGACGGAGCCAACATGAACAACAACTTCGGCCTGTCCGACGCGTTGCCAGGTGGCGGCTCGCCCATCTCGATGGATGCCATTGACGAGATACAGGTGGTGGTCTCCCCATTTGACGTACGCCAGAGCAACTTCATCGGTGGAGGCATCAACGCCGTCACCAAGAGCGGCACCAACACCTTCAAGGGCACGGCTTACATCTATCACAACAATGAGAACATGCATGGCAACCGAGTGGACAACGTGTCACTGAGTGACCCCGGCCGCGTGCGCAACACCACCTACGGTTTCACCATGGGCGGCCCCATCCTTAAGGACAAGTTGTTCTTCTTCGCCAATGTGGAGTATAGCAAGGTGCCCATGGTGGTGAACCGATGGCGCCCCAGCGACGACGAGCATCCCGCTGATGCCAGCAACTATGTGTCGCGCACGACGGTGGCCGACATGCAGAGGGTGAAAGACTTCCTGATAAGCAAATACGGCTATGATCCAGGCTCTTACTCCAGCTTCCCCGCCGACGAGGACAATCTCAAGGTGTTGGGCCGTTTGGACTGGAACATCACCCAAGACCATCACTTGGCCGTGCGCTTCAATCATACGAAGAACACGGCGTGGAACGCCACCAACGGCACTTCGGGCAACACGGGCTACCGCCTCTATGGCATGAACCGCTTGAGCCAGTACTCCATGGCGTTCTCCAATTCGATGTATTCGCAGGACAACAAGATCACGACCGTCAGCGCTGACCTCAACAGCCGTTTCGGCGAGCACTTCGCCAACCAGTTGCTCTTCACCTACTCGAACATCGAGGATGTGCGAGGCTCCAACTCCAGTCCTTTCCCGTTCATCGACATCATGAACGGCTACACCACAGCTGCCGATGGTTCCGTGACGCAGACGCTCGAACCCTACATGTCGCTGGGATATGAGCTCTTCAGCTACAACAACAAGGTGCAGAACAAGGTTACCACCCTTACCGACAATTTCACCTGGTACGCCGGGGCGCACAAGGTCACGGCTGGTGTCAACTTTGAGCACCAGCTGGCCAACAACTCCTACATGCGCAACGGAACGGGCTACTACCGCTATCGCTCTATCGATGACTTTCTCAATGGCGCAGCCCCAGAGGCAGTGGCCGTCTCTTACGGTTACAACGGTGAGCGAGAGCCTATGGCGCAGGTGGCTTTCAACCAGTATGGCCTCTACTTGCAGGACGAGTGGAACGTGCTTGACAACCTGAAGTTGACGGGCGGCATCCGCTTCGACAACATCTCGTTTGACGATGACGACATCATCCGCAACAACGCCATTTACGCCCTCGACTTTGGCGGTCGCCACATTGACACGGGCGCGTGGCCCGAGAGCAACATCCAGGTCTCGCCGCGAGTAGGCTTCACCTGGGATGTCTTCGGAAACCGCTCGCTGAAGGTGCGTGGCGGAACGGGCCTGTTCGCAGGACGCTTGCCGCTGGTCTATTTCACCAACATGCCCACCAACTCGGGCATGGTGCAAGGCATGGCCACCGCTGTGACCACCTACAATAACGACGGCACGGTGAAGAGCCGCGACGCGCGTCTCGACCGTTTTGCGGGCTCCATCATCACCGACCCCAATGAGATTGTCGACAAGCTCGGCGCTCCCACCACCATCACGCCCGAAGAGGGTGCCCTGCCTTCGTCCATCGCAGGTGTGGATCGCCACTTCAAGATGCCACAGGTGTGGAAGTCGTCCATTGCGGTCGATTATGTCATCCCCATCAGCTTCCCATGGAGCGTGACGGGTGAACTTATCTACACCAAGAAGCTCAACGACGTAATGCTGACCAACTACAATATCAACACCGCGGACGTGGACAACTGGCAACGCCTCAGCGGAGCCGACAACCGCCTGGTCTATCCGTCGGTGTTCAACTACTACGGCAAGAACATCAACGGCGTGAACGTCAACGACGCCTGCGTGCTGACCAACACCCACAGGGGCCACGGCATGACCTTCAACTTGACCACCAATCTCACGCCGATAGACAACCTCGACCTCATGGCCGCCTACACCCACACCGTGATGAAGGAGGTGAGCGGCATGCCCGGCAACAACGCCACCTCTGCGTGGGCGGGTCTCTACACCGTCGACGGACCCAACCTGGCCGCGGTGCAAAACTCCTACTATGTCATCCCTGACCGTTTCATTGCCAGTGTGAGCTACACCTGGAAGAAGCACGACCACTTCTCGCTGTTCTACCAGGGCTATAGCCCCGCAGGCTACACTTACTACTACAAGGGCGACCTCAACGGTGACGGCATATCCAACGACCTGATGTACATCCCTCGTAACGATGATGAAATCCAGTTCTCGTCTGACGCGGACCGTGTGGCCTTCTGGAAGTATGTTGGCCAAGATTCCTATCTGAAGAAGCATAAGGGCGAGTATGCCGAGGCTTATTCGGCCCGCGCTCCCTGGGTCCACCGCTTCGACTTCGCTTGGAAGCACGACTTCACCCTGAAGACGGGAGGCGTCAACCACAAGCTGGAGCTCTCGGCGGCCATCCACAATGTGGGCAATCTCTTCAACTCCAAGTGGGGAGTGGAGAAGAACATGGCCAACTCCGGCAATGGCCAGATTCTGAAGGTGGACAAGGTCGTCAACGGCCAGCCTGTGTTCTCCATGAACAGGGTCAACGGCGAGTACCCCACCGAGACCTGGTCTTTCAACAAGTCGTTTGACCAATGCTGGAGCATGCAGGTCGGTGTGAAATACTACTTTAACTGATCCGGATGCCTCACCCGAAGGCCAAAAGAAAACAAGACCTTAAAGCCCAAACTCCAAGGAGCTCACACGTGCCACTTGGGAGTTTGGGCTTTTTGTTTGAGATGGTTCTGCCGTTAGACCATCACGCATATCGCAACCACCTTAATGTAACCTGTAACCTTGTAATTTTGTAGCCTTTTAGCAAGCCTGGCCTACACTCAGACTTTCTGCTTGCATGGCCTAATGGACCCCAAACACATGCCTTCTTGTAAGCGTGGCGCAACCTATAAAAACGGCAGCGGATTCAAGAAAGACGAGCGGCAGCCAATTATGTTGAATCCGAAACTTAAGGTAGTAATATTATGCATATTAAAGAAATAGCATATACGATTATACTATCATTCATATTTTAAATTATTATCATTAGCAATGTATTATGTTGAGTATTACAAGCGTCAGCTCAAGGAGTTGCTCAGCAACTATGGCGACATCTTCGAGGTCTGGTTTGACG